>Ga0256407_10006526_pt1 | contig 17951 bp, 1 predicted proteins | sample RumenRJG_04DNA_FD_193489 | JGI IMG/M metagenome (GOLD analysis project Ga0256407, IMG submission 193489) | Bovine rumen microbial communities from Lethbridge, Alberta, Canada - RJG_04 | ecosystem: Host-associated > Mammals > Digestive system > Stomach > Rumen | place: Canada: Alberta | collected...
GATTGGGCCCAATCCCCAATCCCCAATCCCCAATCCCCAATCCCCAATCCCCAATCCCCATTTTAAAGTATTGCTCAAAATAAATAATTATATAATTTATTTATTAAATAATAATATTTAACAAATTTACTCTTAAATAAACTATTTAAATTGAAAAATATTAAACACCATTTAAATTAATATTTAATTTTTCCAAATTACTCATTTTTTGAAAATAACTGCTCCCTTAATAGTATGTGTTTTCTTAAAGTAATTGATAACCACCGATAAATATTTCAGCCATTTATCCACATCTTTTTCGCTTTCACATTCAACATTCAACGCTTTCACTCCATCAATAGTGGTCGGGCCTATAATCGAAAAGCACAATTCAGGAGATGGTATTTTTCTAAACAATCCCTTGCTTTTTTTAAACGCATCGGTACCATGCCCCTTCAATATTTTTTTAATTGTATGTGTTTCAATGACATATTTTTGTTTAGGGGGGAGAGTACTTTTGACTTTTTTTGCACTGACTTTCATTAAATCGGAACTAAATATTAATTGCATTTGTTTCACGTCACCATGATCATTAATTATTTTTACCTGTTTACCCGAAGTTAAAAAGTTCCTTACTTCAGATGGAATTGGTTCTACTATTTTTATATCTTCGACTGAGATTGAATTGGGATCTTCTAAATCTATTTTTGCTAAATTAATACTAAAGATTAATTGCCTTCCTTCGAATTCGATCTTTTTATCATACATTCCTATCTTTTTAATAACTCTATTAATTAAATCAATTAATTTTTTTGCTTTAAGCATCTTTTTATATTCATCGCTTTCATTTGCTACACTTTTAAATAAGCTTAATAGTATTGGAATTAATTCAATATTGGAATCGTTTTTATCAAATAAATTTGTACAAGTATCAATACCTTTATATTGAACAAAAGGCGGTATGCATTTTTTATTTTTAACTAAAGAATCTAAAAGTACAACTACATCTTTTCCTTCTTCATTATAACCTTTTTGTTCTAAAACAGGAATTAAATTCTCCATTAATTCATCAGATATTTTAGGTCTATTTTCATCTTGTTTCGCTAAATTATTCAACATTTTATATATTATATTTTTGAGACCTTTGGCATTTTCTTTTAATGAATCATTAAACAGAGGATTTTCTATAGTTTCTTTAACGTCATCAAGTAAACCATTATCTACCATATTTTGAGCAAATGTGGGCTTATTAGCGAAAAGCGAAAGTAATTTATATCCATTTTCTTGAATTTCAGGATTATCTTTATATAATTTAAGCAAGTTCAAAGTATGCGGAACAGTTTCTTCATAAACTTCATCAACTAAATTAGGCTTTTTAATCAAACCATCATGCATTAATTTCAAGGCTAAATTAACTAATTCGGGATTAGAATCTTGGCATTTAGTACTTTCGGGAATTAAATCATAGAACTTTTTAGTATATTCTTTTCCTTTCGCGTCGTCTTTCAAATTTTTAACTAATGCACCTGATAAACAATTTATATTAGATAATACTTCAGGATCGGAATAATATTTTGATTGGAGATTTTTGAGCAAATTATATAAACGAGGTAAATCTAATTTGGAATAGTTTTTACCATTTTCGGAATCTAAATGATTACCCAGAGAGTGTAATGAAGTTACTGCATAATCTTTATCGTTTTTATCGTTTTCTAAAGTTTTATTCATGGTATCAGCGTAATTTGTTTTATTCGCTAAATATTCATTGGATGCTGGAGGCACTGTTATTTGGTCTAAAGTACCCGCACAGTTTTGCATTATTTGTCTGATCATTTCTTCCGGTGTTAAATTATCACTATCATCTTTAGGTTTTATTTTTTCTTCATTTTCTTTTTTTTCCTCATTTTCTTTTTCTTTTTCTTCTTCTTTGGCTTTTTCTTCTTCAGTTTTCGGCTCGACTTTATCATTGAAATGATCTAACATATTAATAGTGTTATCAGTAATTCCCATTTTATTGAATTTATCGACATTGTTCATATCATCATGGACTAAATTATTATATAATTTGGATAAATTATAGCACGTCTTGAGATAGCCATTTTCATCGTCATCTTCATTTCCGTCTTTTTTTTGTTCATATTTTTCAGGACCTTCTTTAATTACAGTGGAAACTTGGTCATTTAATTTTTGTAATAAACCAATATCTAACGCTTTTGGACCATTGGTGGCATCTTCCTTTGTTAATTTTGCTAAATTATTTAAGCAGGCATTTAAATATCGATGATTTCCTCCGAATTTATCAATGTCTTTATTCATTCCCTCGATTAAATTCAATTCATCAATTTTCGGTTTTATTTTTTCACTACTATATAATTTGCCACTTAAGTGTAGCATTTTCGACATGAGGGGGGCGGTCCTCTCCTCCGAACTTCCGCATTTTTTCATTATTTCCAAGGCAGGTTCGATTATTTCTTGAGGAATTTCTTCTTGATTTGGATTGTTGTTTATATAATTATCTAACATATTTAATATCGCAGCTAATAAATTTGGATTTGTGCTTTTTTTTCCTATTTCTAATAATTTATCTAAACCTATTTTATCAAAAATATCTCCGAAGGTTTTTTTATCCTTGCATAAATTGGAAAATATTTCATTATCCGAATTGAATAATTTTTTCACGTCATCATTTGACGCAATGAGTTCAGGTTTGTCATATAATTTTGTGACTTCATCTATGGTCGAATCAAGCACGGGGCTTTCCGATATTATCGGAATGGCATTTTCACTATTGGAACAAGCTTGTAAGACACTTTTACTATTTACTTCGAATCCGAGATTTTTATTATTAACATCAGGCTCACCATCATCTTTGAATAATTTATAATCATTATCCAATTTTTCCATGAAGTTCATAAAGCCCCCTTCTAATATCGGTTTATGATTATCCGAAGAAAGAGCCATTTTTTTCAATAAATTAAGACATTTATGAACATTATCTGCTCTTTTTATGTTTAATTCGGGGTCTTCGGCGTTTTTCATGTCATTATAATTTTTCCTTAATAAAGATAATATTTTTTCTAAATCGTCTGAAATTTCGGGATTTTCTTTTGTGCTTAATGGGGATTTAATATTCGCTTTGGGACTTATTAATAAGAGGCCTGAATTTAATGACATTTTTCTTAAGGGAAGATGCGATTTAAAAATATTTTTGATTTTATCATCATCTTTATTTACTTGAGGTATATTTTTTAATTTTCCTGGGATATTTTTTTCGTCCTTATTTAATTCCTTGTTTTGATTATCAAAAGGATTTTTTAATTTTCCAGGAATAGGCTTATCATTAATATCGGAGCTATTTCGTTTCATGAAATCAAAAGGCATTTTTAATTTACCGGGTATAATACTATTTCTATTTTCATTTTGTGGATTGCTCAAATAAGCAATTAAAGCCTTTTTGTGATTTTCGAAACAATCACCCACTTTTTGTTCCAAGTCGCCGATTTTCTTTTCATCTTCGGCGACTTCTTCCTTTTCTTTTTTGGATTTATCATCCTCTTTTAATTTGGATAAAATTGGCTTCAAAGATTCGGCTAATTTCGGGTCTAAATCTTTATATAAATCTTCTAATTTTTTTATATCATCATCAGTTATTAAATTCTTCGCGGTCAAAGCTTTATAATTATTATTATCTTTTAATATATTGCATAACGTATCCACCTCCTTTTCCGCAATGTCATCCCCTCCATCTTCCAAAGTTTTCACAGGGTCATGAATCATTTTTTTTAATAAGTTTTTAACACCTTCTGGATCGTCATTTATCATATTTTCAATATTGTAATTATTTTTCGATGCGTTATTAAATATTGTGGACAATGCGCCTCTCTTTTTATGTATTAATTCTGGTTCATCATATTCTTTTTTTAATAGATTTAATAAATTGGGCTTTTTCATTATTTGCTTCATTAAGCCTGGGAATTTTGATAATGAAGATAAAGCTTCGATATCCATGTCTTTTATTTCATCATTATCTTTACCATCTTTTTCTAAATCGTTCGCGGTGAAATCTAATAAATCTTTGGCTAAATCATCTTCGCCGTTTTCGATACGCTTTGCTAAGTTTTTAGACATATAACGCATTTTTGGCTTATTTAATTCCTGATTTTTTATTGCGTCATTTATTTTTTTGATTAAGTCTCGGACACGATGAGTATTACTTGGATCTAATAATTGATTATTTTCATCGTCATTTACTGCATGATTTACCAAATCCCATAATTTTCCTACTTTTTTATTCAACATTTCTTCTTTTTTTTCCGGTTTTTCTTTTTCTTTATCGATAATGCCATCTTTGCCTAAATCATCGATTAAATTAAGACAAGAATTGACCATATTTTTACTATTATTCGCCTTGATATCTTTATCATCATCGGCATTATAATATTCTTCAGCCCCATCTATGACCTTATCTAAATTTTCCTCTTTTTCTTTTTTCCTTTCGGGATATTGTCCATTCGGTGATTCTGTTATTTCCTTATGTAAATCGTCCAAAAATGGCACAGCTTTATTATATAAATTATTTAAATGACATAAATAATTTTCAGTCGGCTCGATTTCGCCTTCTTCTTCGGGATCTTGCTCATATTTTCCTAAATTGTCCATTAATTTATCCATTTGCTTATTGAATTTATTTACGAAAATATAATTTTCTGGAGTATATAATGGCTCGGATAAAACTTCTAAATTATTTAAATAATTTCCATTTATTGCATCTTCTGGATCTAATTCGCCTTTTAATATATTATTTGTTAATTTTGGGACTTTATTTTTTTTCAAGCCTTGTTTTCGCAATAAAGGATCTTTGGTACTTTCTCCGAATTTTTGTTTTAATTTTCCTGGGATTATTCTATCTTTTTCATTATTTTTATTTTTTAAATTATCAAACGGATTTTTTAATTTTCCCGGGATTATTTCATTTTCTTCATTTTTTTTATTTTCTGCATTATCAAATGGATTTTTTAATTTGCCTTGGATGTTGTCTTTTTTATCAACTATATCTTCATCTTTATTATTTTTTTCCAAAATATAATTATATAATTTACCTAAAGATAATACAACCCCCTCATCATATTTTTGATTTTCAGGTAACGAATTGACATTAAATGGCTCAATTAATTTTTGATTTTCAGGAGTGTCTTCATTATTTTTATTTAATTCATTAATTTTTCTATCACGATCTTCCAAAATTTTATCAACCACTGGTTGATAAGCCTCATTCATTTTATTAAAGAATGCGCCAATTTCAGGTTTCACATCGTTAAAAATATTTTCGAATTCTTCAGGTTCAGTTGCTAATGATAAATATGTTAATAATTTATTATTATCTTGTAAATTTGTTTCTTCTGGGGTTTCTTCTGGTGTTTCTTCTTTATCTTTATCTTGATCTTTTTTATCGACATTAATTGGTGTTTTTTTCGATGATATTTTTTTATTTGCATTTATTTTTTTAGGTTCTTCTTTTTTCGAAAAATCAAACGGCATTTTTAATTTACCAGGGATAATTTCCTTTTTTTCCTCGGGTTTTTTATCCATATTGTCAAATGGATTTTTCAATTTTCCGGGGATTGGGCGAATGTCTTCTTTTTTGGGTAATTCGAAAAATTTGAATCTATCGTCGTTTAATTTACCAGGAATTAAATTCGATTTTGTATATAAGCCATTCATTTTTTTTCCATTTTTATCAAAAATATTATTATTTGGAAGAGATGAAATTATTTTAGCATAATTATCATTTAATTTTTTTCCGTCTTTATCGAATGGTTTAATCACAGGCAAAGGAGAATCCATATTTAATTTTTTGAAATTACCATTAATTTTATTTCCGTTTTTATCATATACATCATCTTTGGGACTTTCATTAGAAATTATTTTTTTATATGTACCATCTAATTTATTTTTATTTTTATCATATAAAACAACTTCGGGTGTTTCATCGATATTTGGCTCATATTTGCCAGGTAATTTATTTCCATCTTTATCATAACCTTCGATACCAGGTAAACCTTCTTCGACTTTATTATATGTACCATCTAATTTATTTCCGTCTTTATCATATAATTCTTTATTTTCTAAATTGGGTTCGACTTTTCTATATAAGCCGAATAATTTATTACCTTTTTTATTAAATATTTCTTCGGTGGGTAATTCCGATAAAACATTGACATATTTTCCATCTAATTTATTTCCGTCTTTATCGTATAAATCATCCCCCTTTATATTATCCAAAATTTTTTTGTAATTATCATCTAATTTATTTTTGTCTTTGTCATATAAATCTTTCGGCTCATCATCCGAAATTAATTTCTTAAATGTTCCTTCTAATTTATTTCCATTTTGGTCATATAATTCAACACTGGGGCCCTCTGAGTCAACTTGTTTATATGTATCATCTAATTTATTTCCGAATTTATCGAATAATTTAATACCAGGTTCATCATTATTTGCTTTTTTAAATGAACCGTGTAATTTATGGCCTAATTTATCATAGGCATCTTCTACTGGAACTTCTGGCTCCACTTTTCTATATATTCCATTTTTTTTATTTTTATTTTTATCAAATATAGGTTTACTAGGTAAAGCCGAAATTAAATTGGCAAATTTATCGTCTAATTTATTTCCTTTATTATCATAAACTTCTTTCGATGGTAAATTCGATTCGATTTTGTTATATTTATCATCTAATTTATTTCCTTTTTTATCATGAAGATCTTCTTTGGGTTCCCCATCTAATACTTTTTTATAAGTGCCATCTAATTTTTTCTTGTTTTTGTCGAATACTTCGATACTTGGAGTATCGTTTTCTAATTTCTTATATGTACCATCTAATTTATTTCCATCTTTATCATATATTTTATCACCGTTTTCTCCGTCTTTTGCTTTTTTATATGTACCATCTAATATATTTCCGTATTCATCATATGGTTCATCGTTGGGAATATCTGATTTAACTTTTTCGTATTTATCATCTAATTTATTTCCGTCTTTATCATATCCTTCTATACCCTTGTCAGATTTAGTGTATACACCATCTAATTTAATTCCATCTTTATCATATAATTCTTCCAAAGGTAATTCTGAATCAACTTTTTTAAATAAGCCGAATAATTTATTGCCTTTTTTATCGAAAATTTCATCTGTTGGTAAATCTGATATAATATTTGCATATTTTCCATCTAATTTATTTCCTTCTGGATCAAAGGCATCAATTCCAGCAATATCATCTAATTTTTTCATATATGTATCATCTAATTTATTTCCATCTTTATCATGTAATTCTTCACTTGGTAATTTAGGTTGTAATATTTTTTTATATTTGCCATCTAATTTAACACCATTTTCATCGAATAAATCTTCTAAATCATCCTCAATTTCAGGTTCATCTTTTTTATACACGCCATCAACTTTATTGCCATTTTGGTCAAAGAATTCTTCCTGTGGAAGACTTGATATCACATTAATAAAATCATCATCTAATTTATTTCCGTTTTTATCATATACTTCTTCTTTAGGTATATCATCAATAACTTTATTATATTTACCATCTAATTTATTTCCGTTTTTATCAAATAATTCTTTTTCTTTTGGTTCATCTCCTATTATTGGTGCATATTTTCCGTCTAATTTTTTTCCGTTTTTATCATATAATTCAATACCTGGTTTATCTTTATCTACATTTCTATATGTACCATCTAATTTATTCCCGTCTTCATCGTATATTTCTTCACCTAAAGGATCATCCTCATTTACCTTTTTGTAATTTCCTTCTAATTTTTTTCCATTAATATCATAGGCATCTGCTCCGGGTATAGCTGGTTCTGTTTTTCTAAATAAGCCATTTAATTTATTTTTATTTTTATCAAATAATTCCATAGTGGGGATACATGATATAGGTTGTATATATTTTCCATCTAATTTATTTCCGGATTTATCATATAAATCAATAGGTTTTATTGGATTTTCTATTTTCCTTATAGGTTCTTCGATTTTGTTTCCTAATTTATCATATACATCTTCGGAAGGTTTTTCCCCAATTATTTTTTTATATGTATCATCTAATTTATTTCCGTTTTTATCAAACAAAGAATCACTTGGGCCTTCTGGCTTAACTCGTTTAAATTTAACGACTACTTTTTTTCCGAATTTATTAACTAATTCTTGTTCGGGTTCTGTTTCTTCGACTTTTTGGAAAGTATCGTCTAATTTATTTCCGTCTTTATCATATACACCTTGAATTGGAGTATTATCATCTATCTTTTTACATTTTGAATATAATTTATATCCTTTTTTATCATATATAGGGATAAAATCGCCTTCTTCATCTTTATCATCTTTATCGCATACTTTAAATAATCCATCTAATTTATTTCCTTTTTCATTATAGCCAGTTATTGGCTCAACTCCTGGTTCTTGTTCTTTTTTATATGTTCCATCTAATTTATTTCCGTCTTTATCATAGGCATCTATACCTTCTGGCTCAGTATCGACTTTAATGTATTTTCCGGCTAATTTATTTCCTTTTTTATCAACTAAATCATCTAATGGTGTTTCTGGTTCTGCTTTGCGATATAAACCGTTTAATTTATTACCTGATTTATTATATAATTCAATACCTGGCTTTTTCGAGTCTAATTTCTTGTAAGTACCATCTAATTTATTTCCGTCTTTATCGTATAATATATCTCCTTTTACTCCTTCAGGATTTTTACGATATATACCATCTAATTTATTTTTCTTATTATCATATAATTCTTCTCCTGGTACACTCGAAGGAATTTTGGCGAAAATACCATCTAATTTTTTTCCGTTTTTATCAAATAATTCTTTTCCTTTAACACTTGGTAAAAGATTAATGAAATTTTCTCCTAATTTATTTCCGTCTTTATCATATACTTTTTCTCCAATAAAATCTGGTTCAACTTCTTTATAATCTCCATCTAATTTTTTTCCGTCTTTATCAAATGCATTTTCACCTGGTTCATCTTTTATTATTTTTATATAAGCATTATTAGGCTTTTCTCCATTTTTATTAAATACATCTGCAGTAGGGAATTCAGGCTCTAATTTATTATATTTACCTTCTAATTTTTTTCCGTTTTTATCATATAAATCTGGAATAGGCTCTTCTTTATCATCTTTTTTATATAAGCCATTTAATTTATTTTTGTTTTTATCATTAATTAAAGTTTTTGGTAAAGTTGATATGACTTTAATATAAGGTTCAGTTAATTTTTTGCCTTTTTTATCGAATATTTCTTCACCTTTTAAATTATCATCTAAAACTTTTTTATAATCATCTCCTAATTTTTTTCCATTTTTATCAAATATTTCTTCTTTTGGTTTTTCTCCGAATATTTTTTTATATTTGCCATCTAATTTATTTTTATTTTTGTCAAATAAATCGAGGGAAGGGGGTTGGGGATTTGTTTTTTTGAAATTATTTTCTAATTTTTTTCCATTTTTATCGAAAAGAGTGGGTTTTCCCATTTTTCTCGAAAAGCCATTATTTTTAGTTTTTCCATCTTTATCAAAAGGACCAAATCTCTTTTTTAATTTTCCTGGAGTTAATCTATTTCCTAAATTATCTCCTGGTTTTCCTAAATTATCAAATGGATTTTTGAGTTTTCCAGGAATAATTTCATTTTTATCTTTTTTATCCTTGCCATAATTTTCGAAAAATTCAATTATTTTTTTAGGTATTTTTTTAATTTCTTTTTCTGGGTCAACTTTTCGATAAATACCATCTAATTTTTTTCCTTTTTTATCAGTGAGATTTTTAGTAGGTAAACTTGATATTAAATTCGCGTATTTATCTCCCGATTTTTTTCCATTTTTATCAAATGCTTCAATACCAGGTATATCCGACTCTATTTTTTTATAAGGTTCATCTAATTTTTTTCCATTCTTATCATAGATTTCTTTATTTTTAGGTAAATCCGATAAAACTTTCTTATATTTACCATCAAGTCTTTTTCCATCTTTATCAAATAATTCTTCCGCTGGAGTATCTAAAGATGAATCTCTATATAGTCCGGAATATTTAATACCATTTCTATCAAATATCTCAATCCCTGGTAAATTATCTTCAGGTTTTACTTTATAATAATTACCTGGTAAAAAGTTTCCATATTTATCATATATGTCTTCATTAGGAACTTCATTATCATCTAATTTTTTATATGTGCCATCTAATTTATTTCCATCTTTATCGTATAATTCTTTCCCTGGTGTATTTGGCTCATTTTGTTTATATAAACCATTTAATTTATTTCCATTTTTATCATATCCTTCTGTTATTGGCTTTTCGTCTTCGACTTTGCGGAAAATGCCTTCAACTTTATTTCCATTTTTATCATATAATTCTTCTTTAGGAAGATTTGATTCTACATTGGCATATTTTCCATCTAATTTATTTCCGTTTTTATCAAATAAATCTTCAGTGGGAATATCTGATATTACTTTTCTATAATTATCATCTAATTTATTTCCTTCTTTATCATATAAAGGTTCTTTGGTTTTTTCTCCAACAACAGGTTTATAATTTCCATCTAATAATTTTTCGTCTGCTTTTATTTCATTTTGTGGCACAAATTCTTCTTTTTTATAAGCCCCGTCTAATTTATCTCCTGCTTTATTAAATAATTCAATACCAGGTTTATTATCTTCTATTTTTTTAAATACATCATCTAATTGATTTCCGTCTTTATCATATGCATCGTTTACAGGTGTTGATTCTTCACTTTTTGCATAAATAGCTTCGGGTAATTTATTTCCTTCGTTATCACAAATTTTTTCTGGTGGGATACTTGATATTATTTTTGCATATTTATCGTTTAATTTATTTTTGTCTTTATCAAAAACTTCTATTCCTGGAATATCAGCTTCTAGTTTTCGATAATTTCCATCTAATTTATTTCCATATATATCATATAATTCTTCTGGAATTTTATCTCCAACTAATTTTTTATAAATTCCATCTAATTTTTTTCCATTTTTATCAAATAATTCGACAGGATTAACATCATTTTCTAATTTTTTATATTTTCCATTTAATTTTTCTCCATTAATATCATAAAGTTCTTCTCCAGGTTCATTTGATCCTTCATCAACTTGTTTATAAGTTCCATCTAATTTATTTCCTAATTTATCAAACACATCATCTTCAACATCAGGATCTTCTTTTTTATAAGTACCATCTAATTTTTTTCTATTTTTATCAAATATTTCTCCCCCATCTTCATCTTTTTTGAAAACCCCGTCGATTTTTTTTCCATTTTCATCAAACGCTTCGAAATATGGAATGGCTTTATCATCTAATTTTTTAAAGATACCTTCGACTTTATTTTTATCTTTGTCAAATAATTCTTTGGGGGGAATATTCGATTTAATATTAATAAATTTGCCATCTACTTTATCACCGTTTTTATCAAAAGCATCTGTGCTGGGAATTATATCCGAAATTTTTTTATATGCCTCATCTAATTTATTTCCCTTATTATCGAATATTTCTTTATTTGGTTCTTGATTCGAGATTATTTTCTTATAATTGCCATCTAATTTTTTTCCTTTATCATCATATAATTCATCACCGGTTAATATCGGAGTATCTTTTTTATATGTACCATCTAATTTATTTCCATTTTCATCGAATATTTCTTCATTGGGGATTTCTTCATTTTTATCATCGTCATCAATTTTGCGATATTTACCTTCTAATTTTTTTCCTTTTTTATCATAGCCTTCAATTCCACCTTTTTTATCATCATTTAATTTTTTATATAAACCTAAATATTTTCCTCCTTTTTTATTAAATAATTCTACTCCTTTAGGTTCATCGTCATTTTTAGTATATATTCCATTAACTTTATTTCCGTCTTTGTCAAAAACTTCAGAGGGGGGTATACTTGATATAATATTAGCATATTTATCATCTAATTTATTCCCGTCTTTATCATATGCATCTTCTAAAGGAATATCTGATTCGATTTTTCTATAATTACCATCTAATTTATTTCCGTCTTTATCATATACATCTTCTTTTGGTGTTTCACCTGTTATTTTTTTATATGTACCATCTAATTTATTTTTATCTTTATCAAATAATTCTTGACCTTTAACTTGGTCTTTTAAATCCTCATATGTACCATCTAATTTTTTTCCGTCTTTATCATATATATTTTTTCCTTGGATTAAAGCTTTGGGATTTACTTTTTTGAATATGCCATATAATTTATTCCCCTTTTTATCGAAGGCTTCGCCTTCAGGAATATCTGGAATAACTTTGGCATATTTTCCTTCTAATTTATTCTTATTTTCATCAAATATTTCTTCTCCTTTTTGTTCAGGCTCAACTGGTCTATATATACCATCTAATTTTTTACCTGATGCATCATATCCTTCTACATATGGTGTTTCATCCTCATTTTGTTTTAAGAAAATACCATCTAATTTATTTCCGTTTTTATCAAATACTTCTTCGTTTGGTATATCTGAAATAATATTGGCATATTTTCCTGGTAATCTTTGTCTTTTATTATTATATAAAGTAACACAGGGATGTTTTGCTGTTATTTTTTTATAAGGACCTTCTAATTCATTTCCATCTTTATCAAATAATTCTTCATGTGGAGCATTTGAAGCGATTTTTTTGAAAGTTCCATCTAATTTATTTCCTTTATTATCAAATAATTCTTTTTTATCATCATCATCTTTTTCTTTCACGAAAATTCCATCTAATTTATTTCCATTTTTATCAAATACATCTTCAGTAGGTAAACTCGAAACAATATTTGCATATTTTCCATCCAAGGGTTCTCCGTCTTTATTATAAGTTTCCAATCCATGTAATGGTGTAAGAAGTTTAAGGTAATTACCTTTTAATTTATTTCCGTGTCCATCAAATAATTCTTCATCCTTAGGTGCTTCGGTTACAAGAGGGGTATAATTATCATCTAATTTTTTTCCTTTATTATCATAAATTTTAGCATTGCCTTTGACTTTTTTAAATTGACCATCTAATTTATTTCCGTCTTTGTCATATAAATCATATTTTTTTTCAGGGTCAGGGATTGGGATATATGTCCCAGCTAATTTATTTCCATTTTTATCAAATAATTCAATACCTTTTTGTGGCTTTCCTGATTTTTTATTATTTATTAAGGGTTTTTCTTTTCCTTCTTTTTTGCCTCTTTTTTTTAAAGTACCATATTTATTTAATTCATTTGGTTTATCTTTTTTCTTAAGTCTAAATCTATTTTTTAATTTTCCAGGGATTGGGCCCTGTTCAGCTTGTGATTTTTGATTCATCCAATCGAAATGTTTTTTCTGTAATTTTCCTGGAATTATTTCTTTATCATCTTCATCACGTCTTCTGGGCATTGGACCAAATCTATCATCATTTAATTTCCCAGGAAGTGGCTTGTTATTAAATGCTTTATCTTTAATAGCATTTTTTAATCCGGTTTTATATCTTAAATCATCCATGAGCATTTTGGCTATTTTATCTTCAATTGCTTTTACTTTTTGTCCTACTTTATTATCGCTGTAAAATTGAGCCTTATTTGATAAACCTAATTTTATCAAATCTTTTAAGTCCTCGATTGCATCAGGATTTAATTTGACATCTTTATTTGATAAAATTGAAGCTATTTCACTGAAAATAAATTTATCAGGGAAATTCACTTTGGCTAAATTAGTTAAGTTTGTTACTGTTTTATCATCGACAAATTCATTCTTTCCATTGTCTAAACCTTTATTAATTATTTTCAAGCATTGCACGAAATAATTATCCGAATCTTCGGAGGGGTGATCCCCCCCTTCACTACCACTGGTAGTAGATGAGGTTGAATCTTTTCTTTTTTTTTCTGTATCATTCATTTCATTTAATAATTGTTCTCTCTTTTTATCTGCTTCGTCTTTATTCATGCCTAAATTTGCGAAAGAATTAATTCCTAATTTTTCTTCCTCTTTTAATTGTTCAGGAGTTTTAGTATTTATTGTTCCATTTGTAAGATATTTTTCACTGGGATTTTCGTTCTCGCTTTCTTCTTTGGTTTTAGCATTGGGACAAATATCAACTTCATTTTTTACAATTTTATTAATTAAATCGACTCCCCCCGCCTTCAAAAACTCATCTAAGTTTTTATTTGTATTCAATAATGAATTAAGCATTTTCAATCCATTTAATTTCAACATTTTGCTATTATCATCATTTAAATTAGCGACGGCTTTGAGTTCTTCGATGACTTTAGCCAAACCTCCTTTTTTAATTATCGCTTCGGCTAATTTTGGATTTCTTAAAGCTAAATAACATAAGAGATTATTTATTTCTTTGGTTATTTCAGGATTGTCTAAATAATTATCTTGAATTTCGAATAATTTATCTACGAAATTTTCTTTTATTTTATCATTTAAATGTTTATTATATAATGTATCATCTTTTACATAATCCGATAAATTTTTACACGAAAGTAACAAAGGTTCCTCATAGTTCGATTTTTTTTCGATTATTTTCAGCGTATCTTTCGCCACATCTGAATGTCTTTCGTCATTTTTAGTTGGTAAATTCTCTTTTATTTTTTTTAATATACCCGCATCGTTCGTAAGTAATTTGTCTATAATATTCGAAACTTCTTCATCATTTGTGGCTAAATCAACCGCTTTATTTAAGTCATTTATGAATTGTTTATCTAATATAGGTTTAATCGCGTCTTTATTTGAAGTGAATGAATTTATTACTTCTTCGTTATTTAAAAGCTTATTTTTATTTTCTTCATTTTTGAAATCTTTTTGAACATTTTCATGGAATTCTTTTATTGCGTCATTAATGAATGCCTCCGCGAATTTTGCTTGTCCTGGTAATTTAGTTAATTCATTGGCGATTAAATCGGCATTTTTTGTAATTGATTCCGAACTGGCGAATTTCGACCTTATTTCGAATAATTTCATTAAAATATTTTGATTCCCTATAACCTTAGTATTTTCTGGACTTGATAATGTTAACATTTTAAGCAATTCCATGGCATCATTTGCCAAAATTTTATTTTGTGTTTTATCCATGATTTGCAATAATAAACGAGGACAGCCTGATTTAACCAAGGTGGTACATATTCCTGGCTTTTTATTCGCGAATGCAATTAAAGTTTTTATTATCGCATCACATAAATCTTCATCGTTTAATGCCTTATTTAATAATTTCATTAAAGAATTGACGTATAAATCAGAAGGCTCTACACCTTTTTCGTCGACTAAGTCTGATTCATTATCTCGTAAAAATCCAACGTTGTTTTTTAATTGGTTCAAATGTTCTATTAAATTTGGACCATCGGTTGATTTTGTGATTACTTCTGAATTTAATGCGATTATATCTTTTAATAAATTTTTATATTTATTTTCCTTTGTTTTTCCATATTTATCTATTCCCTGATCTTCTAATTTTCTTAAAGTTCCTAAAAGTAATTGAAGTCTTTTATTCGATGCATCACATATTTCTTTATATTTTGGATTGTTCTCGTTTGATTTAAGACGTTTGAAACTTTCGATGAAAGTTATTTCTTTTTTTATTAAGTCTCGTAAAGTGTTGAAATCATCGTTCATTCCCGCATTGAAAAATTCGTCAACATTTAAAGCACAATTTTGATATATTAAATTGTCCTCTAATTTTAATGTCTCTTCGACCTTACTTGTCTCTGGATTAAATGAATTTGCATTTTTTTTAAATTCTTTCACTTGACGTAAAAATTCCTCAAGTGGTATTAATCTTTTTAATAAAATACTTCCTTTTGAAATAATTTTTTTTTCAATTTCATCATTTTTTGGTTCTTTTAATTCTTCATCCTCGACTTTTTCTTCATCGCCCCCACCTACTTCTTTTAATACTGTTGACGAAGTATAAAAAGGTTTTGCCATTACTGAATCAATGGCATTTATATAATTTAATCCGAAATTTGGATTCGTTTTGACATCTCCTTTTTTAGATAAGAGATCACTGACAAAATTTGGTGTTAAATAATCATCTAAAATATTTAAATTGATTAAATTTGGTTGTCTGAATTTATATTTATCATCCATGAATTTAGTAATAACAGGTATCATATTTTTTTTCAATTCACTTTCATGTTCTTCTTTTTTATTCGTATTATGTACGACTTCTAAATCATTTTTCAAAGTACGCCAATTATCACTAAATCCAACTACACCTTTAATATAAGTGAAACATTTTTTAACATTTTTTGGTAAATCAATAATTTCTTCAGGACTTGATTCATTAATTATATCATCAGCGATTTTTAATATATTAGATGCAGCATAATTTGGTTTTTCATCTTCGCCGAAATATTCTTTTCCTTCAGAAATGACATCTCCTATAATATAATTAAGTAAATCTAACCAATTTGGTTCTTTTTTTTCTTCCTCTTTTTTCCTTTCATGATTTTGTTTTATGATATGACTATAAGAAGTAAAGAAGCCTTTAAAGGCATTTTTCATCGGAATTAAATCCCCTTCTTTATCTCCTTCTTTTTTCATTTTTTCATCATTGGCTTTTACCGCGTTCCAATTTTTTTTGAGACAATTAAATATATTATTCACTAAATCTTTATATTTTTGGCCTTTTTCAGTGTTTTGGTCGAGACATTCAGGCATTCTATCAAAAGCTCGCTTAAATAAGGTCATAAAATGTTTTTTGACCTGAATGTAATCTTTAACATATCCAGGCTTTTTATTCGTGAGATCAATTTTGCATAATTTATTGAATAATTCCACGAGCATATCGAAATTATTTGGTTGGCAAACAATTTTGCACAAATCATCGACTAACATAAGGTTTGATACAAGAGCTGAATCATCCCTGATATCATCAATAATTTTTTGATTGTCATCATTATCTAATTTTTTGGAATTTTCCTTCAATTTTTCTAGAAGCTTTTCCAAATCAGATTTAGTCATAATTTTCGTGAGAATTTTCGCCGATTTATTTATAATTTTATCACTTTCTGAAAAAGTTTCGAGTACTTCACATAAAATATTAGGAGCATCGGCTTCTTTGACCTCTTTTTTTCCTTCGTCATTTCTGCATAAATTATCAACGACAATTAATCCATTTGAAACCCCATTTGCATCGCCTCTTTGTGCACATTTTTTAATTGTATTGAGAATACTGGGAACAATGCCTCTTTTAATTAGGAATCCCCTTCCATTTTTTTGATTACTTACTTTTTTCATTGTGTCCAAATTAAGTCTTATGACATAGATATCATCCGCATATAAATCATTTACTAATTTAATAGTTTCAGCAATACCAGCATCTAATAATTTATTAATTAATTGGGGCACTTGGCATAAATTATTTATGCATTTAATTAATGGTATTGACCCTGGACCTTTATTTTTACTCAATAACATTTCGATAACAGCTTCATGTCCTTTTCGAGCAACGAATTTCTGGGCCAATTCTTGATCAACTGTGTGATATAAGGAAGTTAATTTGAAAATAATTTCTGCAATTTGTTTACATAGTTCTTCGTTGTGGGAATTTTTTAAGGCTAATGAACGAAGAACTTCAATACCCCCACACTCGATGATTAATTGGGCATTGAGACGCACATCTGAGCCTGGAGGAGTTATCATTTTATCCAAGGATGTAAATGAATAGGCTAAAAGCTTGGCGAATTTTGGATTGTTGGTTGTGCTGGTTAATATGTCATTTATCGCCTTTTTCTTTTTCTCTTTTATTAATGCTTGCTCTCGCTTGATTTCTTCATAAGTTCTAACACGCATTTTAGTGTTCATTTTTTATTTAATAAATATGAATAAAAAACTATAAATATAATAAAATTATATTTATTTATATATATATATATTTTTATTTATTATTACTTTAGTATTTAATTGATATATTTGGGGATTGGGGATTTGGGATT
>Ga0256407_10006527_pt1 | contig 17948 bp, 11 predicted proteins | sample RumenRJG_04DNA_FD_193489 | JGI IMG/M metagenome (GOLD analysis project Ga0256407, IMG submission 193489) | Bovine rumen microbial communities from Lethbridge, Alberta, Canada - RJG_04 | ecosystem: Host-associated > Mammals > Digestive system > Stomach > Rumen | place: Canada: Alberta...
TTTGATTAATTATTGATTTAACGGCTTGTTGAACATATTTTTCATGATTATAAACCGGCAAGAGTACTGAAACTAAATCGTTATTCATTTTATCTTACGACGGCAATTTTTCCGTGATGTGTAAGTCCGCCGTCTTCACTTAAAATCCATATATATACACCGCTTTTTACATATTCAAAATTATTATCTTTACCGTCCCAATGTATTATGTTATAGTGATTGACTTCTTTATCTATCCATTCTTGATTTTGTTCATAAGTTATTTGTCCCGATGATCTGTGAGAATATAAATATTCCGGAACAGGGAAATTTGCTTTTTCGTCAGTTGCATTCCAATGAAAATTTCTAACTAAATTTCCTGTTACATCGTATATTCTTATAGTACCCGTATTTTTTGTTACACCGGCAAATTTTATCCATCCTTCGGATGATAAATGTCCGTGTTTTAAAGTATTATCTTTTCCTTCCACTGTTGCTATACCGGATTCAGGAATCCACGGATTAGGATATACTATAATTTTTCCCGGTTCTATTACTTTCGGTTCGGAAAAAACATTAAAAGTAAAACTTAATAATAATAAAAAAGTAAGAAAAATTATTTTTTTCATTATCTTATTCTGTCCAATGCTCTTTGAGCTTCAATTTTATTAGGTCTGTAATACAATGCTTTTCTGAAATATTCTCTTGCTTTTTCCATATCGTTTTTACTGTAAGCAGTCATACCGTCTTCATAGAATTTTTGTGCAACTTGATCTGCAACTCTATCCAACTCAAACGATGCGGAAGTGTTTCCCGGATTATATTCCAAAGATTTTTTATATGCGGCTGCCGCCTCTTCAAATTTATTCTTTCTAAATGCTTCAAATCCTTGTTTATAATATTTTTCCGACAAATTATAACTGATTTTGGAAATATAATTTTTTGCATTGTTATAATATTCGTTAAACTCATATTTTTGTGCAATATCTTTTGCTCTGTTGAAATAAACAACAGCCTGTTCAAGTTTACCTTTTTCATAGTAAGAAAGACCGGAATTAAAGTAATCCGTAAGTTTATCTCTAACTTTATTTTGTTCTTTTTCAAGAGCAGACAATCTTTCGTACTCTGCAATTTCCTGGATATTAGCCTGAGCTTTTTCTATTAAATTTTGAACATCAAGTCTGTGAGGTGCGGCAACAACAACAGCTTCAAAGTATTTAATAGCTTCTTCGTAATTTCCCGCTTTATAATATTTCATACCTTCATTATAAATTTCATTGGATTTATCGGAAGCAATCTTTGCCAATTGGTTATCAAGATCTACGATTTTTTCGTTGGCAAGTCCGTTTTCGGAATCTATATCAAGCAAATATTTTAAAGAATCTCTTGCTCTAACCAAATCACCTTTTTTATAAAACTTTTCATATCTTGACCATAAGTAATCGATTCTTTCTTTATTTTCTTGTCTTTCCTGCAATACTTTAACATCTTTTGTTGCCTGTTCGGATTTTTCTATACCGATTTTTGCAACTTTATTTGTAGAATCAAGTTCAAGTGCTTTTCTGTAATATTTATCTGCTTTAACAACATCATTTTTTGCCAATGCCTTATCGGCTTTTTTCATATAACCGTTAACTATATCCATATGATAATCATCTATTTTTTCAAGTTCGGCTATTGTTTTTTTAAGATATTCCTGTGAAGGTTTATGATCCGGATATACGGACAAAATATCGTCAAATTGTTGTCTTGCTGTTACAAAATCTTTTGCATAGAAATTTGCTTCCGCTTCTCTGAAATGTTGAGTTAAATAATATTCATAAGCTGTTTTTTGATCTGAGAATTTTCCGAAAGCATAACTTAAACTAAATTGATGAGTTGCATTCAAATCGGATGTGGGAAGAAAAGCATAATCAAATGTTACTGACTGGAACTGTAAACCTACACCCATTCTAAAATTATTAAAAATAGAATCTCCGCCCAATTTTAATCCTGCTCTCATTGTAAAAAAGTATATAGGGCTTACTGAAAAACCTATAGATGTAAAATCCTGAAAATCTTGTTGATCATTAAAATCTAAACCTACCTGCAAATTGTAAAAATCCAAATTCCTGTAACCCAAACCGAAAGTTATGGTTCTCGGCAGAGTAAATGTTTCTTTAACAAATTTTTGGTTTGTACCTAAATTTTTTACCGAAGCACCGAAACTCAAATTATCAACTTTAGGTATTGAAAATATACAACCGAAATCTACTGCAATTGCTTCGGATACATAATCTACCAAAGAGCTTCTTAAAATTTTTAAATTTGCACCGATACCGCCGTAATCAATGAATGTCGGTAAAAATCTTTTTAACGGTAAAGAATAATTTAAAGAAAAAGCAATATCGTTCGTATCACCCATTCTTAAAGTTTCTCTGTTGTTATCATAAAAATCGTCTAATTGGTAATCAACATACATTAAAGAAGCACCGAACACACCGATAGGAGTTAAAAAGCCTATACCGCCGTAAGTATGTAAAATATCACCTGTTAAGTTTGTTGAACTTATAGAAGCTACAGTTCTATAGATGCCTATTGTTGCTGAAGGGTTAATTACCGAACCGTTAACGGATATGGAAGGTAAAGCCACTCCGGCATCTCCCATAGCGGATGTTACCGGATCGGGATTAAATGAAAACACTTTTCCGGTAGCATAAACCGTATTAAAAGATACAAATACACAACATATACTTAAACATAAAGACAATATTTTTTTCAACAACATATATTAAATCCTTTAACTTAACTATTTTGAATCGGGAACAAACTTAAAGCCCCTACCAAAAATTGTTTTTATTTTATCGCCCCAACTTCCTAAAGCTTGTCTTAAATTTTTAATATGAGTATCAATTGTTCTTGTAGTAACGGCAACATTATACTCAAAAACATTTTCCAATATAAACTCTCTTGTTAAAACATTATTAGGTTTTAACAAAAACATGTGCAATAAATCAAATTCTTTAGGCCTTAACTTTATTTCTTTACCTTTTATTTCTACGGTTCTTGCTTCCAAGTTCATTACAAGATTATCAACAGTTAATGTACTTTCTTCCTGTACTCTGTTGGTTCTTCTGAGTAATGCTCTTATTCTTGCAACAAGTTCTTTATTGCTGAAAGGTTTTGTAATATAATCGTCGGCCCCTACTCCGAACCCTATAATTTTATCGGTTTCCGTTGATTCCACGGTTAACATTATTATAGGTGTATTTTTTGTGGTAGGTTCTTCTCTTAACAATCTGCACAATTCTATTCCGCCTATTTGAGGCATTTTTACATCTAAAATAATGAGATCCGGTTTTGATTTTAATATTCTTTTATAACCTTCATCGGTATCCGCACATTTTATTACTTTAAATTTTTCAGCTTCAAGAACATCTGCAACCAACTCTCTGATAGACTGCTCATCGTCAACAATTACTATTTTGTTTGCAAACATTATTTACCTCTGTAATATAATTACCTGCAAAATTTTCTTCTTTCAAATATAAAAGCACTTTTGTTTTGCTTTTTAATTTCTTTTTTCAGTTCCGCCGCTCTTTTTGCAATTTCGGCATAATGAGATAAACAGGCAATGTTAGTATCAATAATGCTTATTGATATTGTCATAATCGGAATCTTTTTAACTTTATCCTGTCTGTCCGTCGAAACTATAAAGCCCTGCTTCAAATCTTCTTTATCATAAAAATGTCTTATTCCGGCATCAAAGTTTTCAATAATATTTTCGGCTATTTTCATACTGTTGTCAATAGAAGAAATTATAATAAAATCGTCCCCGCCTACATGACCTACAAAATCGGATATGCTTCCATGCTCTTTTGTCATGTTGGTAAGTAACGAAGCCGTAAATTTTATAACTTCATCACCTTTATAAAAACCGTATTTATCGTTAAAACTTTTAAAATTGGCCAAGTCTATATAAAGTAAAGAAAAAGAATCTTTACTTACAATATGTTTTTCTACGGTATGTTGAATCGTTAAATTTCCCGGAAGACCAGTTAGAGGATTTACATCTATACTTTGTTTTTTTCTGTCTAAAATATTTTTTACTTTAGATAACAATACCGTAGTTTTAAACGGTTTTGTAATATAATCGTCGGCTCCCAAATTAAGTCCTTTTATTTGTTCGGCTTCACCCGATAATGCCGTAAACATCATTACCGGAAGATTAATGAATCTGGGATTTTTTCTTATTTCTTTTAAGGTTTCAAATCCGTCCATTACCGGCATTGAACCGTCCAATATAACAAAATCAGGAACTTCCTGTTCTATTTTTTGTAGTCCTTCTTTACCGTTTTCCGCGGTAATAACATCGTACCCCGCAATGCTGAAAATATCTTTCAGCATTTCTCTTAACATCATTTCATCATCAACTACAAGAATTTTAAAATTCATTATTTTAATTTAACCTTTATTTCGGTAAAGTAAATTTAAAAGTAGTCCCTTTTCCTATATCACTTTCTGCCCAAACATAACCGTTATGTAGTTTTACCATTTCAAAAACAATTGTAAGTCCGAGACCTGTACCTTTAGGTCTTTTAAATTCTCCTTCTTGTACCTGATAAAATTTCTCAAATACCAAATCAACTTGCTCTTTAGGTATTCCTATACCGTCATCTTGAACCCACACTTCTATATACTCGTTTCCGTATCCCGGAGAATTCGGTAACAACTTTATTAAAATTTTACCATTTTCTTTTGTAAATTTCATTGCATTACTTACAAGGTTTGTTATAACCTGTTTAATTTTATCCGCATCTATCAATACTTTAGGTATTTCTTCGGTTGCAATATAATCTATAGTCTTTTTTTGTTGAAGTGATAACGGTTTATATAAAGTAACAATTTCAGCAACAACATCTTTAATGTCGGTAGTTTTCTTTTTAATTTCCAATTTGTTTGCTTTAATTTTTGCCAAATCCAAAATGTTATTTATAAAACTTGTTAAACGAATGGTTGCCTGTTTAATAATTCTAAGTCCTTTTAATTGTTGTTCCTGCGAAAAGTTCTTCTCTATTCCGTCTATAAGTAAATCGCAATAACCGTCAATGGCGGACAACGGAGATCTAAGTTCATGAGATACACTTGAAACGAAACTGTCTTTCATTGAATCAAGTTCTTTTATTTGTTTTGCCATTTTGTTGAAGGTTGTAAACAGTGTTCCTATCTCATCACTGCTTTTAAAATTTACTTCAACATCCAAATTGCCGTTGGAAATAGCACCTGCGGCAGCATTAAGCATTCTTAAAGGTTTTGCAAAAGTATATCCCAAAAAATTAGCAAGAATAATTGCAAGAATAATTGCAATTATGGAAACAATCTTTATTTGGTGTGTCATTTTTGATATTCCGTCATTAATTTGTTTGTTCATTTGACTTTGAGAAAATCCTATAACAAAAGTTCCCTCATTTGAATTGTTTACCATAATAGGTGTTACGGCTTCAAAAATTTCTTCACCGCTGTAAGACATATATTTTTCCGTAAAATCAATATTCGTTTTTACGATTCTTCTCATAAATTCGGAATCGATATTTTTGTTTTGGTCTCTTGATATATAGATTTTTTCATTACTCTTATCAACAAAACCGGCATATACAACGGAAGGTCTGTAAGTGTTAATAAGTAAATTTATCGAATCGTTAATCTGTTGTTTATTATTTAATTTTACGGATTGTGTACAAATAGAAACAAAACTTCTCAAAGTTTGTGTTCTCATAACAGATAATTGTTGGGTTAATAAATTCTTCTGAGCAACATAAATTGTATAAGAAACACCACAAATGACAAGTAATAACAGAAATGATATATACAGGGTAAACTTGTATCTTAATTTCATTTGCTAAAATACCCTTTTTTATATATTGTACGGCAGACAAATAAAAAAAGGGCTTACCGGATAAATCCGATAAGCCCTTTACAAACTATTCTTCAGATTCTAAATCAATAACTACACCTTTACCGATTTTGCCAACAACAAAATTGTAAATCCAAGCAACTACGATAACACCAATTGACATTATAGCCGTATAAAGAACTATGAATATCAACCAAGAAAGAATTCTTGCACCGAAACCTAAGTTAGATGCCAATTCTGTTGGGAAAAGAAAGAATGTGAAAATTCCGATTAATGCTCCTAACAAAGCGAACACTATAGGAAAATTCTTAAATAAAGAAACTACACTAACACTTTTAACTTCTTGTTTTGCCATAACTAAGCTCCCCCTTTTTTATAATAAATATTATCTAAGTAGAATGTTAAAACAATTATAACAGAGTAAATCTGTAATGTCAACAATTTTATTTGCTGTATGCTTTCTTCATGTCTTCCAATGTTAATGGAGCATAATCACTTGCATGTCCTGCTGTACCGAAAGCTTTCATTTTGCTTGCAATTAATCCTTGTAATGCTGTTCTTGCAGGGCCTAAATAATCTCTAGGATCAAATTTTTCAGGAGATTCCGTGAAAACTTTTCTTATTGTTGCTGTCATTGCAAGTCTTCCGTCGGTATCAACATTAATTTTTTGAACACCGAGCTTAATAGCTTTTTGTAAGTGTTCCATAGGTACACCTTCTGCACCCGGCATTTTTCCGCCGTATTTGTTTACTGCATCTATTAATTCTTTAGGAACTGATGATGCTCCGTGAAGAACTATAGGAATGTCGATAAGTTTTCTTACTTCTTGTAAAACGTCAAATGCCAAAACTTTAGCACCTTTAAATTTATATGCACCGTGAGATGTTCCGATAGCGATTGCCAAAGCATCAACTCCGGTATCTTTTACGAATTGTAATGCTTCTTGAGGATCTGTAATATGTGCAGAACCTGAACCAACTCCGTCTTCGATTCCGCCTAATCTTCCGATTTCAGCTTCTACCGTAACACCGTATTTATGAGCATATTCAACAACTGATTTTGTTACATTAACATTATATTCATAATCTGAAGGTGTTTTACCGTCTTCTTTTAATGAACCGTCTATCATAACAGAAGAAAAACCTAAATCGATAGCTTTTTTTGCACTGTCTAAAGAATTACCGTGATCCAAGTGCATTGCAACAGGAATTGTAGGATTTTCTATAACAGCAGCTTTCATTAAATATCCCAAATATGTAAAGTTAGAATACTTCAAAGCTCCTCTACTTGCCTGAATAATAACAGGTGATTGTGTTTCTTGAGCAGCAGCCATAATAGCTTGAATTTGTTCCATGTTGTTTACGTTGTAAGCTCCAACACCATAACCTTTTTTCTTTGCTTCTTCCAAAATTTGCTTCATTGGTACTAATGCCATTTTTTACTTCCTCCTCGATTTTATACTTTTGCTCGTTGTATTTTTTGCAGCTTTTTTTATAACTTTTTCTTCATAAATGCCCATATTTCTGAATTTCATGTATCTGTCTTCGGCAAGTTGTTGAGGTGTCATTTTAGAAAGTGCATTTAAAGATTTTGTTATGAATCTTTTTATATTCATTGCCGTTTCTACGGCATCCAAATGAGCACCGCCTAACGGTTCTTTTATTATTTCATCTATAACTTTACTTTTAAATAAATCTTTTGCGGTAATTTTTAAAGCCTGTGCAGCTTCTTGAGATTTTGAAGCATCTCTAAACAATATTGCGGCACAACCTTCAGGTGATATAACGGAATAATATGCATTTTCAAGCATTGCAACTTTATTTGCTACACCTATACCTAATGCTCCTCCCGAACCGCCTTCACCTATAACTATACTTATAACTGGAACTTCCAAAGAAGACATATCTCTCAAATTTCTTGCTATAGCTTCCGCCTGACCTCTTTCTTCGGCACCTATTCCCGGATATGCACCGGCAGTATCTATAAATGTTACTATAGGTCTTTTAAATTTTTCTGCCATTTTCATAAGACGAAGTGCTTTTCTGTACCCTTCAGGATGAGCCATACCGAAATATCTGTCCATATTTTCCTGTATGCTTCTGCCTTTTTGGTGTCCTATAATAGCGACAGGATTATTATCTATTGTTGCAAGTCCGCAAACAAGGGCTTTATCATCTCCGTAAGCTCTGTCTCCGTGAATTTCAACGAAATTTTCACAGATTGTTTTTACATAATCCAATGTATAAGGTCTGTTAGGATGTCTTGCAAGTAATATTTTTTGCCAAGGAGTTAACGAACTGTAAATTTCCTTTTTTAATTTTTCTTTTTTTTCTTCCAAATCGGAAATTTCACTTGAAAAATCAATCTTGCTGTGCTCAGCAGAAACTTTTAAACTTAAAATTTTCTTTTCAAGTTCTATAACCGGTTTTTCAAAATCCAACATAAATTCTTCTGGCATTAAAACAACCTCTTAAAATTTACTTTGATAACTTACTTTAAAAATTCTTTCACAACCGAACTTATCTTTATCCGTAGTTGTAAAATTTCTTAACATAAAATCTATATCGAAATTTTCAGTTATCCACAATCTTAAACCTGCATTTACTCTTGCATAAGCACCTTTTCCTATATTATCGTATTCCATCATAAACATTAAAGTTTCTTCTATTAATATATAAGAAGCACCTGCAAATCCTATAATTCTCGGTTCTTTAAATTCATTCATGTTAAGACCGATATTTAAGTTTAAAGAAGGAAAAAGTATTTCTTTTCCGGCTACAACATATACACCTTTACCTTTTTGTATGAAATCGGTTTTGTCCGGATCATAAAAAAAACCTTGACCGTCATAACCTATAGCAACTCCCGGTAACTTTTCGCTTCCGGAATAAAGGTTAAGTTTTACCTGTAATGCGGGAATGGCAACTGTAACATCATCAACACCTATAAGACTGGCCAATTCCCAGGAAACACCTATATTTAACGGTTTAAAAATACCGAAATTAAGTTTTGTAAGAACCCCGCCGTCAGAGAAAATTCTAAACTGTAAATCGTAACTGCCGTAATCCAATATGGAATATGTAGGAGTATCCATCAAATATGTAACATTTGAAGAATACGAATTTGTTGCAAATATGGAAATTGTTAACAAACATAAAATAAGTAAAAGTTTTTTTAACAAAATTTTACTCCTTAAATCTAAAATCATATATTAAATAATCTTATCACTTTTTAAAATATGTTGTCAAACAACAATAAACATTAAAAAAGTTGAAAAGTTTTGTATTATTAAATATACTAACACAAATGAATAAAATAACAGAACTTCTACAAAACAATCCAAAACCTAAAATATTAGTGGTTCAACCCAGCAGAATGGGGGACATAATATTTGCTTTGCCCGCTGTTACACAAATAAAAAAAACTTATCCTAATGTACATATAAGTTGGATAGCGGACGAAAGATGTGCGGATATAATAAAAGATAACCCGTTAATAGATAATTTAATTGTTTTTGACAGAAGACATATAACTCTTTCATACTTAAAAAAGATGTATAAACTGTTAAGAGCCGAAAAGTTTGATTTGAGTATAGATTTTCACGGTTTGTTTAAATCCGCATTTATAGTTAAAATGGCAGGAGCAAAATATAAACTTGCTTCATCATCCACAAACGGTATGAGAGAACTTTCATGGTTGTTTTCAAAAGAAATTAAGCCGGAAAGTATAAACACACATTGTATAGAAAGGCATTTGGCAGTTGCAAAATATTTAGGGTGCCCTGTTGATACGGACAATTTGGATTACAGTTTACATGTAGATGAAAAATATATTAATGAAGTAAAAGAAATATTGAAAAAAGAAAATGTTGATTTAAATAAAAAAATAGTGTTGGTTCATCCCGGCGGGGGGTGGATATCAAGAAGATGGCAAAGTGAAAAGTTTGCACAAACTATCGATTTAATAAACGAAAATTACGATGCTAATGTAATGCTTATCGGTGGAAAAGAGGGTGGGGCAAGTGAAAAAGGGCTTGATGAAGAGATAATATCTTTATCAAAAACTAAAAAGATAACTAATTTAACCGGTAAACTTACATTAAAACAGTTGATGGCAATATTTAAACTTGCAAGCTTGTTTTTGGCAAACGAGGCAGGTCCAATGCATATAGCAACAGCATTAAAAGTTCCCGCAGTTGCAATTTTAGGTCCGACGGATGCTAAAAGGACCGGACCGTTTAAAGGGAATACTACGGTTATTCAGAAAAAAGTACCGTGCCAACCATGCAGGAACCGCAGATGTACAAAAGTTGATTGCACCAAAAAAATATCCGTTGAAGAAGTTTTTGATGTTATCAAAAATATCTTAAACGGAAAATAGCTACCTTAATATTTGGGTTATAATATTGAAACTCAGGAACAGAATGTGATTCATGCTTTAATATTCTACGGTAAACGAAGAATAAGCATATCTGTTTAAATCATCTGTTGCAATAATATTGTGTGTACCGCTTAAAGCAGTTATAAAAAGTGTTTCGTTTTTCTTGCTGTTGCCTGCAAAATTTCCGTCAACAAACCAATAAATGGTGTCGGCATCGGCATCAATATCGGCTTTTAACGGAATAATCTTTTTCCCGGGTTCTATTTTATAAATAACATCTTCCAAAGGTAAAAATATTTTCGGCGGGTTGCCGGATACCGATATATCTTCCGGTTCTATATTCGGCATATATTTCGGCGGAAGTTGTTTCTTTATACCTGCCTTTTCAAACAAACTTAAAATATCCGACGGCCAAAACTCATACACTTCATAATGAGTTTTCCTTTTAATTTCAACATTTGTTCTTAAGCCTGTTTTATTGTCTATCAAAACATTTCTGTGAATATCACACAAATTTATCGGTGATGTTCCCGGTATAAAATAGCAGTCCGTTTTCTTCGGACAGAATTTGTTTGCAATAGCTCCGCTTACGGAACAAACCTGTATTTTTTTTATGTTTAAATCTTTCATATCCGGAGAAAAAAAGTTTTGATCTTTTTTATTAAGAACAACTGTTCTTATAAGTTCAAAAAACAGATTTCCGGCTGCGGTCCTTCCCCAAAAATTGGAATTGCTTTCTCCGGAAAAATTGCCGACCCAAACAACCAAAACATAATTACCGAATGCTCCGGCTGCCCAAGCATCTTTAAAGCAATAAGATGTTCCCGTCTTCCATGCAACTTTTATGTTATTACCGTATTTATCTTTTATATTAAAATTTTGCGGAGCGGGATTGTGTGATAACATATCAAACAAAATAAATGCCGTTTCTTTTGAAAATATTCTTTTATCGTTTTCTTCAGTCGATTTATTTTTGTCATCCGTAACATATTTTATTTCTTCCGTTTTCCCTCCGTTCAATAAAGAAGCATATAATTTTGCAACTTCTTCAACGGAAACATCTATTGTTCCTATAGCGGCACTTACCCCGTAGTGTTCGGCGGATTTAAGTCTTGTTATACCGGCAGTTTTAAGAAGATTTAAAAAAGTTTCTATGCCAACATCTTGCAACAGTTTTATTGCAGGAATATTTCTGCTGTTAACAAGAGCATCTTGTGCAAAAACAGGTCCCGCAAATTGTCTGTCCGAGTTTTCCGGTGCATAAATGGAAAAATAATGAAATGTATCTTTTAACAGTGTTGTCGGACAAATAAGTCCGTTCTCCAATGCCAAGCCGTAAATAAAAGTTTTTAATACGGAACCTGCCATTCTTTTGGCTCTTACTCCGTCTATCTGTCCCAAAATGTCGTTATTAAAAAAATCGGCAGATCCTACGGCAACTTCCGCCTGCATTGTTTTTGTGTTTACTAACAATACCGAAGCATTTTTTATACCCAACGAACTGTTTCTATCTATATATTTTTTTATATATTGTTCAAACAACATTTGAAGTTTCAAATCTATGGTTGTATAAATTTCGTTTTTGTTTATTTTTGAGTTCAAATAATTTACAACATGCGGAACATAAAACGGAAGTTCTTTGGGACTCTTTATGTCCATAGGCATATCAAAGAAATGTTCCTTATTTTTTGATTGAGGATATTTCTTTTTCCATTTGTCATACAATATTTTTCTTGCAACTTTCATTTTTTCAAATCCGGTTTTTAAGGACGGTCTTCTGATATTCGGATTTTGCGGAATAACGGCAAGTGTAAGTTGTTCATGCAACTCTAAATCTTTTAACCTTTTATTAAAATAAATTAATGAAGCCGCACCTATACCTTCAATATTATAACCGTAAGGTGCTATGTTGAAATATGCTTCCAAAATATCTTTTTTGGAATATCTCATCTCAAGCCATAAAGCCAAAAATATCTGTTTAATTTTTCCTGCAACGGTTTTGGTATTTAAATTGTACAGGATTCTTACCGTTTGCATTGTAATTGTGGATGCACCCTGTTTTCCGTTTTTTGATATAAAAGTAGTCTTTATTGCTCTTAAAAGAGAAACCGGATTTATACCGATATGAAAATAAAAATTTTTATCTTCATACATCAAAACCGCTTTTTGAATTTGTTCGGGTATTTCGTTTAACGGATAAAAAACTCTGTATTTGTCATCATAAGAAACAGTAACACGTAAAAGTTTTCCGTCATGTGAAAAAAATGATTTTGAAAAAGTATAATCATTTAAGATTTTCGGTCTCGGGAAAAATCTTATTATCAAAATAATTACCGAACATATTATTATAAAGGCAATAATATTTTTGGCATATTTTTTAAAAAAGTTTAACATAGCAAATCTTAAAATCAATTAACTTTCTACTTGCGCGGATTTACTTTAAATACGGATTCGCTTGAAACGGCATATCTGTTTAAATCATACAAATGACAAGCTTCAACCGCAGGCAAAACAAAACTTCCCGAAGCAACAGCTTTTGCTTCATAAGAAAACTCTTTGGGTTCCGAACCTACAGATGTATAAATTAACAATCTGTCTTCTCTGACATCAAAACTGTCAAATGTGCCGTTCAAACTTCCGGAAACGACACTTAATCCGCCGGGCAACAAATCCGTTACAACTATATTTGATACATATTTCTTGTCTGTTGTTTTGATGGTAATTTTAACTTTAATTTCGTCCCCTGCTCTGACAAGATTTGTTTCGTTTCCGTCTTTATCAAAATATTTTTTATTAATTTGTAAACCTTTTGATATGTTTTGTTTCTTATCTTTAAAAAATCCCTGTTGCGTTATTGCATAAAATAATCCGAGTGAACCTGTGGTATTCGATTTCACACTTATATTTTTTGCTTTAGCGGGAATTGTCGCCTGCATAAAGCCGAGTTGATTTTTTGTTCTTTCCGCTTTTTGTCCGTCAATGAAAATTTCTATATTGTCATCTTTATCTTTATTGGCCGTTGAATAAGCGGCAACCGCTAAAACAGTTTTTGCGGAACTTAAAGTATTATAATTTTTGTTCACAATGTTATCCATGGCATTTTGTATTATCTTTGCAATGTCAGGATTATTTAACATTTCCGGGAAATGTTTTGATACAAGATAAACATATGTTAAATTTCTCACAAAGTCGGAATCATAATCGGAATAAACCTGATTATCTTTTTTCTCCGTTTTAACTTTAAATTTCTTTATTATATCCTGTGCTTTATCTTCGTTCTGTAACAATCTGTAAGTGGAAGCAATGTATGCTCCGGATATTGTACCCGCCCAATTTTTAACGTTATTATCAAAATAATCTTCCAACTTGGACAATTGTCCCGTTAAGACTATAGAGTTTCTCGCCAAAAGATAAAGTGCTTCGGCCTGCATATCCGCTTCGTATTTATCGTTAGGTTCTTTAATAAAATTCCTTGCCCAATCCAACAATTTTTTCAACATTACGTTAGGAACTTCATATCCCAAACTTTGTGCATCGGTAAGGAATTGCAATACATACAACGAAGCATAATCACTGACTCCTTCATAATCGGGCCACGGAGAAAAACCGCCGTCAACTCTTTGTCTCGGAGCTAACTTTTCAATGTAACGTTTAAATATTGTTCTGTTTTCTTCCGTAAGACCATATAAAGCTATAGAAGAATAAGTTTGGCTTGTAATCTGTTCGGTACATCCGTGAGGAAATTTTTCCAAATATTTTTCCAATCCGAAAGCTACAACCAAAGGGCTGTTCGATACAACGATATTTTTATCGGAAAATTCGTTATAAGTGTCAATATTTGCAAAGTTTTTAACTTCGAAATTTTCGGTTTTACTTTCACCTACGGCAACATCAGTTGCATAAACACTTGCCGGACGAATACTTAATGCGGAAGTTATTTTTGCTTTACCGTCCGAAAGTTTATCTGTAACATTAAATTTAATTTCCGCATTTCCCAATTTATCAAGTGCCTTAACTTTAAAATTTAAAGTATCTTCTTTACCGTATTCTACATGAACGGTTTTTGTTTTATCCCCTGACACTTCCAAATTATCCGAAACAGAAATTACAGCTTCAAAATCGCCGGCTTTGGAATCTTCTTTACTGTTTGTAATTTTTAATGTAACATCAAAAATATCCGAAGGAGCAGCAACGACAGGTGCTCCCGCCGACAAAACTATAGGTGCTCTTACGATAACAGATTTTTCACTGCTCCCGAAAGAAGTCTTTTTACCTACGGCAACACACATAATTTTTAAACGTCCGTTAAAATAATCCGGAACATTATATGTATATTTTTTAGGTGTTTTATTACTGTCAATTATTCCCGACCAAAAAACTACAGGTGCCTGTGCTTGTCTTTTAAAAGGATTAAGTCCGGCATTTAAAAGGGCATCTGCTTCGGAATCAAAACCCGTTCCTCCGCCGATACCGTAAACTTCTTTTATTACGGAAAATTCAGGCAGGAACAAATCTAAAGTTTGGTAAGATCTTACATCAAGTGCCGGTTTTCTGAAAAAATACGATAAAGGATCGGGAGTTTTATATTTTGCTACCTGCAATATTCCTTCATCAACTCCGTAAAGAATAATTCTGGCAGGTTCCGATGTTGAATATTCTATTTTAAGTTCGGAACCCGGCTTTACAAGTTCAGGAACTGTTATTTTCGGTTTTACTTCTTTTTTCGTATCTGATGCGATTTTAAAGTATTTCAAAGCATAACTGTGAGGATTTAAAAATACTTCTTTTGAATTTTTTGCTTTTAGAACGGAAACATTTAAGTATGCTCCGTCATCTATATTTTCCGGAACGGTTATTTTGCAAAGTTTGCTGTTTGTATCCATATTAAACCATTTATAAGCATAAACTTTATCTTTTTCGATTGTAATTAATCCTACTCCCGTAAAAGGTGCGGTAACATTAAATTCCAACTCTCCGCCTCGTTTTACGGTATCATTACGTAAATTAATGAACAATTCCGAATTTTTTTCCAATTGAGAACCAAGATTTGAATTACCCGCAACAACATATTCCATACTTAAAAGATTTGTTCCGTTTTCATCAATAATTTCAATTTTGTAGTTTCCGGATACGGATGTATCAATACTGAAATCCGTAGATTTTTCGGATATGGCAAAATTTTTGCTTGAAACTTCTTTCTCCTGTTTTACGGAATGATATTTGTATCTGCCGTTATACTCTTTTACCGGAACGGATACATATTGAAGGTTGTAGGTTTTTAATTTAAGTTTATTCAAACTTATCTTTTTCAAATCATTATCAATGGCAATAAAGTTAACAACTGCTTTTGCATTTTTATCTATAAAGTTAAGATTACTTAATGTTTTGTATCCTACAATATATTTGTTGGGAGAAATTAACTGCTGAGAAGCCGATTTTACACTTGAACCGCTTTCACGTTCAAAACCTTCCGCACTAAACAATAATCTGTAAGTTCCCGCGTCATATTTCGAAAAAGAAAAATCGTAAGAAACTTCACCTGACGAAGATGTTTTCTTTGTTTCAAGATTGTCTTGAACGGGTTTGATTTTTACTTTATTGTCTAAAGAAATATCCGAAAAGGTAAAATCTTTATATTCTTCGAAACGGAATTTGTACGGAAACAAAGATACGGATGCTTTTACTTCATTTCCCTGTGCGGGAATACCGTAAAGGTTTTGAAGATTTACTTTTCCCGAAAGTCCTTCCAAAGATTGCCAACCTTTATGCGAACCGCCTTCGATAGAAGTTTGTATCTTTAATTTATCTTCTTTAAATTCTTCTATTTTAAATTCGCAACTTGAAAGGAATTTCGAGTAATAATCACCTCTTTTCGAAGAGGCATTATAAACATTTATTCTGTAAGTTCCTGTTTTTGATGTAGTTTGCGATTGGAATTCGGATTCATTGAATCCGTCGGATGATGAAGAAACGGTTTTATTAAATACTGTTCTGCCGTCACAATCTTCAATTTCGATTTTTATCGGAAAGCCTTTAAGAGCAGTTTTATTTTCATTCATTAAAATTACGGAAAATTTTACTTTTTCGCCCGGTTTATAAATTCCTCTGTCGGTAAAGATATAAGAATCCGCCTGTTTGTATCTCATATCTCTTACAGATCTTCCGCTTGTATCATATTTCGAATATACGATATCTCTGTCACCTCTGTCTATAGGAATAAAGGCAACATCATTATTACCTCTTACAACTATGGCTTCGGGTTCTTTTTCGTTAATAAAAGCTGAAAAATCTTCAAATTCGCAAGTACCGTTGGAATCGGTATTTTTAACAACAAGTTCGGTTCCGTTTCTTGCAAGCAAACAAACTCTTGCACCATCTAAAGGTAACCCTGATGAAACGGAAACACAGAAAACTTTTATTCTGTTATCAACATCTTTTTTATAGATTATTCCTATATCGGAAATTAAAATAAATTTTTTCTTTTTAATTCCGTTGCCGTATATTTCAACATTGAATAAACCGAGTTTACCGTTATTTATATATTTACTTAAATCTATTGATGAATAATTCACATTGGGACTGCTTACAAGTCTTATTCTTTCGGTAAACACTTCGGCAATATCTTTATCTTGAATTCCCGGATCATAGTAATAACCGTAATCACTTGCGTAATCATCGTTATTGTAATAGCCGTAAAAACTGTTTGTTCTGTAAAAATTTTGAGAAACAAACAAGTTTAGTCTGTCCGGGAAAATTCTTGAAACCGTTACTTCAACACTATCCAACAATCTGGAATATATGGTTAAGTTTTTATCTCCCGAAGCGGATAAAACATTACCGTAACCGATAAACTTCAACTCCGTTTCATAATTTTTTATCGGTTCTATATAAGCTTTAGTTTCTTTTAAATTGTAATTGCTTTTGCTCTTTACGGTATTTTTCAATTTGATATATAAATATCTGTTATACAAAGGTTTATTATATTTAAGAGCAACTATCGTTCCCGCGGCATCCTGCGGCATGGCTTTTACGGCAAGTTTTTCCGATTTCTTTAAAGAGTCTTCGGCATACTTTAGAGTTTTTTCGTTCCAATTAATATTACCCGGTAACAAATATACTTCAACATTTTTTTCCACTTCTTCGGCAGAAACGAAATCACTGAACTCCATAATTATTGCCTGTGCGGCATTTTCATCTTTTCCGACAATATCCGTTGTTATTTCGTTCAATTTGAAAAACTCACTCATTTCAGGAATTACCAACTCTTTTTTCTTATCAAGAACTTTTAACTCTGCAGTCTGCTTGGTGTCGAGTAATTGTATCGGTTCATAATTTATAAAACAATATCTTCTGTATTGGTCGAAAGTAATTTTCGGTTTTATTTCTTTTTTATTAAAATTTAACAATATTTCCGGTTCTTCAACAGGAAAATCAAATTTTAATACGGCTTTTATACCGAATAAAGACAAATCTTTTTCACTGTGCCATAAGCAAAAATCTTCTATATTAACATTATTGGGATTTGTGGAAAAACTTAAATTTAAATTTTTTATTTTTTTCGGATTTTTAAATACTTTTTTGTCTATAGAAACTTTATATTTTTTGTCTGCAAGCCAATCTTTTTCAGGTGTAAAAACTATTTTTAAAAAGTCAGGTTTATCATTTTCCAAAATCCATTTTCCTCTTAAATCGGGA
>Ga0256407_10006531_pt1 | contig 17944 bp, 14 predicted proteins | sample RumenRJG_04DNA_FD_193489 | JGI IMG/M metagenome (GOLD analysis project Ga0256407, IMG submission 193489) | Bovine rumen microbial communities from Lethbridge, Alberta, Canada - RJG_04 | ecosystem: Host-associated > Mammals > Digestive system > Stomach > Rumen | place: Canada: Alberta...
CCAATCCCAAATCCCCATGAAAAAGTAAATAATTTTGAGAAGTTTAATTATAATTTTATACAATTTCTTTTTTTAATAAATTTAATTTGTAATATATTTAATTAAAAAAAACATTAAAAAATGAAAGTTTCAAAAAAAAATAATTTTATTTTTAAAGAAGAAAATACATTAGATGAAAGGATAAGAATAGTAAAAGATTTAAAAAAAAAATATATAGGAAAAATTCCAATAATATGTGAAAAAGCATCAAATTGTAAATTAGAAGGAGAAATCAAATCTCATTTTATGCTTCCTAATGATTTGTATTTTAATGAATTTATTTATATAATTAGACAAAAACTTAAATTAAAATCTTCAGTAGCAATTTTTTTAATAATAGATGATAAATATTCAATAATGGGTAATGATCCAATTTCAATAATATATGAAAAATATAAAGATAAAGATGGAATATTATATATACATTATTCAGATCAAGAAATATATGGATAAATAAATAATTAATTCATATAAAATAATTGTAAAAATTAATATATAAAAATAATTTATTTTACCCAAATATAAATTTATTATAAATATATATTATTCAAAAACTTAACAGTTTATTCAATACAATTAAATTTGTTAGAATATTAAAATTGAATAATTTAATTTTTTAAATATTATTTTTAGTCAAACCTCCATTTTTCAAAAAAGAAAATTATATTTAACTTTTTTTTTACTAAGAAAAATATAATATAAATAATTAATTAATTAAAAAATATTACATTTTTTATTACCATTAACTATCATTCCATTTTTAAATTCACCTTCAAATTCACCTTTAGAATTAACAATAATACCTTTTCCATTCATTTGATCATTTTTCCATTCACCTTTATAAGTATTATTATTATTAAAAACATAAACACCATTTCCTTCTTTTTTTCCATTTTTAAAATCTCCACAATATGTTTCTCCATTATCATAATATTCAACACCACTTCCATTTTTTATATCATTAATCCAACTACCATCATAATAATATTTTTCTTTTTTTAATATACCATTTCCATTTTTTTTATCAAATTTAAATTCTCCATTATATTCACTTCCATCATTATAATTCATAATTCCTTTTCCATGTTTTTTTCCATTTAAAAAATCACCTTTATATTTATTTCCATTATTATAAATTATTTCTCCTTTTCCATTTATTTCATTCATATTAATTTCACCAAAATATTTATTTCCATTTTTATAATAAATTATAAAATCATTTCCATTTTTAATATAAGAAGATGATTCTTTATCATAAATATAATTACCAATATAAATATTTCCATCATTTATTTCATATCCTTTTCCAATTATACTTTTATCATTTTGATTAATATGACCATAAAAAATATTTCCATCTTTATTTTTTATTTTCATTATATCAATAAATTGATTATCTTCTAAAAAAATAGTTTCAATTTCAATTCCATTTCTATATTTAATTTTACCAAAACCAAAATATTCTCCATTTCTCCATGTACCTTCATAAGAAATAATTTCACCTAATTTAAAAGTAAAAATACCTTTTCCATTTGGTAAATCATCTTTAAATTCTCCATTATATTCTTCTCCATTTTTATATTTTAAAAAACCATTTCCATCTTTTTTATTATTTTTAAATTCACCTTTATAATAATTTCCATCTTTATATTTCATTTCTCCAAATCCATGTTTAATATAATTTGATTTTTTTAATTTATATTCTCCGTAATATAATCCTTCATTTGTTTCAATTGTTTTTCTACTTGTTATATTCATAAATGAAAAATATTGAATTATTATACTTAATAATGAATAATTTATTTTATATGATGATATCTCATTTGAATAAAGTTCTTTTTGATCTAAGGGACATTTTAAATTTGAATATGTTTTTTGAGTTATTATATTTGTAATACATTGTTTACAAAAAGAATGACCGCAATTTAATATTAATGGTTTTTTTTCATCAGTATCATATTCTTCATTACATATATTACATTTTAGTAAGTCAGAATAATTAATTGATTTTTCATTTTCTTTATTTATTTTTTCCATTTTTATTATTTTTTTAGAAAAGGAAAGAATGATAATTTTCAATTAAATAAAATTCAAAAATTTAAAATTAAATAAAAATAATAATAATTGTAATATATTAAATCATATTATTTTATAATATGAAATTAATCAATTAAATTTATAAAAAAAGAAATAAAATATATAATATATATATTTTTATAAATATTATTCTCTAAAATAACACAAATATTTTTATTCATAAAAAATAAAGAACTATTATTATTAATTAAAATTATATATATTATTATTATTTTCCATTTTTATTTATCTTATTAGGATTATAAATTTCATTTATCATTGGTTGAAAAATATTTTTTTTTGCATTTATATCATCAATTATAATTTTTTCATTTTTTATTTCAAAAAGATGACATGATTGATATGTATTTGAATGAGTATAATTTTGATTTTTATGATTGATTTGTTTTTGCATTTTTTCTAACTTATCAATTAATTCTTTTGAATTCATTTTATTTTTCCCATTTTTTTTATTATTAATAATCATATTTTTGTCATTTTTGTTTTCATTAATAGAAATTTTTTTTTCAAAATGATTCTCTAAAATTTGTTGTTCACTTTTATCAATATTATCATTTATTTCTTTATTTTCTTTATTAATATTATCATCTTGATTATTATCTTTATTTATAATGTGTTCATAAGTAGAAATCCCTTTATAAATAAAATATGAATGTAATACATATAAATAAGTCAAATTCACACCAACAGAAAAATCCACAATTGAAATAATTAAGGTAATAATATACTTTGCCTTTTTTCTTCTTTCTTTTAAACAATCAATAAAAGCATAAAGACATATAATAGAAACAAAAAAAAAATTTAATATTAATATCAATAATAAAGAATAAAAAAAAGAATAATTATATTTCCCTATACAATTATTTAACCAATTACAATGATGATCAAAATTTTCAATACATTTATTACATTTTTTACAATGTTTACTAGATTCAATAATATTGCTACAACAAATTATACAAAAAGGAGAATTTTTTGAAATTTCTAAAACATAATGTTTTTTATTTTTAATATATTCTTTTTTTTTATTTATTTCTTTTCTAAATAAACTATCTGAAGTATCAATATAAGTTACTATAAATCCCAATAATAAAATAATGAAAGTTAATATTAGAAAAACTATTAATATCATATTTTTTAAAGATTTATTATTCCTTTCTTTATAAATTGGAATTGTAAAGAAAAGAAAGGAAGATATATTTAAAAATAATACTATCCAAGTAAAAATTTGTTGCCATGGAAATGGATATGTAAAACCATTTTTTTTATAATATGTATTTAGTTTATTATTAAAATTATTTTTATTGAATACAATATTTTTATTGATATAATTATTTTTGTTATTATTAATTTCAGTTTGAGAATATGCAAATTTAATTTGAAATTTCATGTTATCTTTTTCAATTTTTTTTAATAAAGTATTTGATTTTTGACTTGAATTTAGATTTATGTTATTTTCATTTCTTATTGAATTCATATAAATTTAAAAAAATTAAATAACAATTCATTTTTAATAAATAAAAACTAATATACCAAATAATAATTTTTTAATAGTAATTAATTATAAAAATCTTTTTAAAAATTAAAAAATTTTTTTAAAAATAATTTAAAACTCAGTAACAGAAGGATAATCATCATCTTTTTTTTTTTGATCAAATAAAAGATATTGAGTTAAAGATTCAAATTGATAATCATTATCAAATTTAATAAAAGATTTATATTGAGTACCATATATAATTAAAAAAACAAATGAAATAATAATTAATAATCCAAATAAATAATTAAAAAATCCCGAATTATAATTTTCATTTGTTTTCATAATTAAAACTTCTTCATGTTGATTGTTATTTTCTTCTAATTCATTTTTAGAAGTTTCATTTTGTATTTCATTTTCAATTTCTGTTATTTCTATTTTTTCTTCTTTTTTAAGTTTTGGATTTCCTTTTTTTGATTCTTTTTTTTTTGGATTTTTTTCTTCATTTTTTCCATTTTTACCATTTTTTCCTTTTTTTTCTTCTTTTTTTTCTTTATTTCCATTTTTTTTAGTTAATTTTTTATCTTTTGAATTATTCCCTTTTTCTTCCTTTTCATGTTTTTTTGAATAATGCATTTTAACTTCAATTTCATTAATATTATTTTCTTTTTCTTCTTTTTCTTTTTTTTTTAAATAATGCATTTTAACTTCAATTTGTTTAACATCACTTTCATTTACAATTTCAATTTGATCAATATTTTCTTCAGGTAAATTTTCTGTTGTTTCTTCTGATAAATTTTCTATTGTTTCTTCAGGTAAATTTTCTGTTGTTTCTTCAGGTAAATTTTCTATTGTTTCTTCAGGTAAATTTTCTGATGATTCATTCTGTAAATTTTTTCTATTTTTTTTTGGTATATTTTTAACACTTTCTTCTTTTTTATTTTTTTCTTTTTTATTTTTTTTATATTTTTTTTCTTTTCTAGGTCTTTTTTTATGTTCTCTTTCTTTTTTTTCTTCATCACTTTTTTTATTTTTTTTATTTTTGTTTTTCTTATCATTTCCATTATTTTCTTTATTTTTCTCTTTTAAAGAAGTAATATTAACATTTGATTTATCATAAATTGAATCATTTTCATCATCAATATCATTAGTATCATTTAAATCATTTGGATCATACATATCATCTAAATCATCATCAATTCCATAATCATCATCTGTTTCATTTGTATTGTTTGAATTTAGTAATTTTTCTATTTCTTGTTTTGTTAAATTTGTTTTTATTAGGAAAATATGTTTTTTTTCTTCATTTTCTGTTTTTTTACTTTGAGTTAATGATGTTATTGATATTAGGATTAAAATAATTTTTGAAATATACATTTTTTTATTTTAGTTTTATTTAGTTTTTAATGGTTTATAATATTTTATAATAAATATTTATAATTTATTAATTTGTTTTTTTTGAAATATTTTTTAATCAATAAAATAAATCATTTTCATTTATTTTATTATTCATTACAAATAATATATTTTCATTTAGAATTTTTGAAGGATTTAAATGAAAAGTTTCAATATTTAAAAAATGTAAAAAATTACAAATATTATCATCAGTAATTTCTTTATCTTTATATCCAAATCTTATAAAACAAATTTTATATATTCCTTTTCATTTACAAAGTTTAAAATCTAAAGATAATAGACATTTAATTTTTAAAAATGATTCACTTAATTTATCATATTTTTATTTTTCATTATTATTTTCTATTTTTTGTCAGATAAACTTAAAGTAGGACTTATTAAAATTGCTAAATTACTTATTTTTATATATATATAATAAATATTCTTTATATCCATTTAAAATATTTGGTTTATTTAAACAAAAAATTTATATGAGTTGAAGAAATTATATCTTTTTTAGAATTTATTTTTTTCTATGTTTTTTCATTAATTTTAATTGGACTTTTCTCATAAAATGTATTTTTTATTTTTATAAAATTACCACTTGATTAATTATCATTTTTAAATGAATAATCATTACATTTTTTTATTTTCAATGTTTTATTTTCTTTAATAATTTCTTTATTTATAATATTACTTTTATTTAAAAAAAGTAATATATTATATTTTGTTGAATTAAATAATGATATGGTGGATTATTTTGAGGTTAGGTTAATTAATTTTTATAATCTTTTGATATTGTTCTTTTAATATTTGTATTATTTATATTATTAATATTATTTTGTGTATTATTTTTTGTTCTTAAAAAATTAAATTGCCTACTATATAAAATATTTGTTTTTAATTTTGAACTCTTTTCATTTGAACTCTCAATAGTTAATGGTTTAATTTTAGAATTAAATAAATTTTTAAATCCGATTTTAATTTTTGATTCATTATCAGAATTTATCTTTTTATTTGAATTTCCAATTTTATATTTTTTAATCTACTTTGAATAAATAATTTTATCTTTTTTTTTATAATTTTCATTATCAGAATGACTTCTATTTTCAATTTATGATATTGAAAAACCAAAAAAAATTTAAAAAATAAAATAAAAAAATAATCTAATTTTAATAATATAAAAAAATTGTAAAAAAATGCTTCCAATAATTCAAAATGGGATTCAAAATTTACCAAAATCACTAATATTAAAAAAAAATAAAAATCAAAATTATACAGAATTATTAAATCCAAATACAGATTTAAATTCTAATCAAAATAATTTTATTGGTGATGATGAATTAAGTTTACTTAGATTAAGAATATTAATTCAAAAAAATATAATGAGAGAATATCAAATTTGGATAAATAAATTATTAATTATAATAGGAGAAAAAAAAGATGATAATATTCATTTTGATATTGGAACTCCTATTCAAGAAGGTTTACAAAGAATTGAAGATTTATTTAAAGAAAATTATAAAATTAAACAAAAATTAATTAAAGAAATATCAAAAAATGAAAATTTAACAAAAAAAATAGAAGAAAAGAAAAAAGAAAATAAAGTAATAAATCAAGAATATTCAAAAGATAATTTAGATAATATTATTTATGAAAAAAATAAATTATTAAATAATATTCAAGTTTTTGCTAATGAAGTAGATGAATTAGGAGAAAAAAAAAGACAATATGAAGATTATATAAATAGTAATTTAGAAATAAAAGAAATTTCTGATTTATATAATCAATATATTAATATGAAAGATGAGAATCAAGATATTAAAAAAATTTTAGAAATACAAAATAGGAAAAATTGTTTGAATTATGGAAATAAAAAAATGGTACAAAATATTATTCATAATCCAAGAATTATGAAAAATTTAGGAAAATTTGCATTAGAAGAAGAAGAAAATTTTAAAGATTTAGGTTTTTTTGGATGTGGAATATCAAAATAATAAAAAATTAGTTTTATTTATTTTTATATATTTGATTAAGATTATTTTGTATATTTTTTTTAAAAAACAATTTTTTTATATTTATAAATTATTTATTATAAAATGTAATATGTTAAAAATTAATTAAAGATCATAATATTTTTTTTTTATAAATTTTATTCCTTTATTTTTTTTTATACCAAAATATTTTTGTTTTTCATTTTCATAGCTTTCATTATTTAAATTATTATCAATTGGAATTTCTTCATTTTCTTTTTCTTTTAAATTAATATTTTTATTAACGAATACAAGTTTATTTTTCAGTTTATTCAACTTTAAAATAATATTCTCAATTTTAGAATTAATATCATAATTTAATTCTTCATTTTTAATCTTGTTAAAATTTTTCAAATATTCCATTATTTTTTTAAATTCAATCATAAAATAAATCTTTAAGTCTTCACATTCCAAATTAATTCCTTTTAAATTAGAAGAACATTCTTCTTCTTTAATTTTCATAATTTGAATAAAAGTATTTTTCATTTGATCAACTATTTTATCAAGAGAATTAATATAATTATCTGAATAATAATTTAAATCATTTTCATTTCTATTATTCTTAGTTAAAATGTCAAATTGGATTTTTAAATTTTCAATTATATTAATCATTATATTTTCATATTTTTCAAATTCTCTTTGAATTTTTTGAATTGATAAATCTGTTTGAATTAATTTATCATTGTATTTTTCAATAATATTTTTGAAATCATTATTACAATCAATTAACATTAATGAATTATTTTCTAAGTGTTTTATTAAATTTGTATTATTTTGTTCTGTTATTAAATTATTTATTAAATTTTGGGGAATTAAATTCATTGAATTTTCTAAATTTTGTTTTATTGGTTGTGAATAAAATGCCTGCTTATTTTTCATTTGATTTGAATAACAACTTGAATTATATACACTTTGTGAAGAAGGAAAATTATTTGGATTATTATAAGTAAGAAACATTAAAATTAATTATTATTTTTTTAGTTGATATTTTATATATTAATTATTTTTATTTTATTTATTTTATTATTATATTTTATTTAATTTTTTTTCTTATTGTTAAATATTATTATATTTTTTTAAATTCATTTTTTATTTATTATATTCATAAATAAATAATTTTAATGCAATATTACCATTACTACTCCATGCTTTTTCATAAACTTCTTTATAAATCATTCCATGATAATTATATACTTTTTTATTAGAATTATTATATTGTGTAATTTCAATATTTTGAAAATTCCTTTCAGAATTATCAAAATATGAAAGACTAATATAAAAATTTGTTTTAAATTCTTCATCTTCATTTTCATCATCACTTTTTTTTTCTAATTTAATATTAAAAATTATATCACCATTATCTTCTAATTTTTTAATATCAATAACTACATTTACATCTTTAATAATTTTTTTAAATTCTTTATTATATAAATCAATATTTTCTGGGTCTTTTAAATTTTCAATTTCAATTAAATCAAATTGAAAAGTTTTTAAAAGAATATCATGATTACTTAAACAAAATGATTTAATTTCATGAATACTTTCATTATTTATATTAATATTTTTAATTTGATTTAATAAATTTTGATATCCATTATAATCTTTATTTTGGATTATTTCTTTTATTTTTTCATTAAATGAAGGCATTTTATCTTTAATATCTAATTTATTATTTTTAAAATTACCTTGAATTTCCTTTAAATCTTCAATATTATTATCAATATCCTTTATTATATTTGTTTTAAATTTATCAATATAATATAATTTATTTTCTTTTTCAAATTGTAATTCTAATAATTTATTCTGAAAAATTGCAAATTTTTCATTTATTAAATACTTTTTATTTTTAATTTCTTGATATAAATCAATACTATTTTGTAAATCAAAATTTTTAATATCGGATATTTTTAAAATATTATGTTTTGAATGAGATTTTTTTTCATTTTTTGGAAAAACAATACAATCACTACAATAATTTTTATTACATTCAATGCAATAATATTTTAGATAATTTTCAGGATGTTTTTTACAAAAATTCATATTATTGTCTTCATTATCATTATTTTTATTTTCAAAATCATTTTTTTTATTTTTTTCATCTTCATTCTCAAAATAAATTGAATTTTTATAATTTTCATTTTTCCTTTTATTTATTTTAGATTGTTCTTGTATCATATATTCACTTAAATCATCCATCCAAGGAATAGGAATAAATTTATCAAAATTTAATAATGTTTTACACATTGCACAATTTGTTCCTCCTTTTGAATACCAATTTTTTAAACAATCTTGACAACATAATTTATGACACTCTGGACACATATATGGTTTGTATACTTTACCAAAACATATAAAACAATGAATTATATCATTTACTTGTTCTTCTAATTGTTTATTTTCCATTTTTTTATTAAAATTGTATAAGCTTTTATTAAATTTTTTTTTAAAAATGGTAAAACAAAAAAAATAGTTAAATTTAAAAAAATTTTTTGAAAATAATTTTATTAAAAATTATTTAAAAGGGAAGAATAAATATCATATAAAATATATTAATTATATATATAATAATAGTTCATATGATGGAAAACTTAAATAAATCAAAATAGATTAGAAGATATTTTATTTATTAAGTAATGAAATTAAAATTAATTAAGTAGTTAATTTTAATTTCAATCTATTTTTTTTCTTAAAAAATCATACATTTATTATCTTTTCCTATATAATCATCATTTATACATCTATTTCTTTTATTTAATATATCAATTGCAGCAAGTCTTGTATGTTCATTTATTAATCTAGATATAAAATAATTATTTATTATAAATGGATTATAATTTGATTGATATAACTTGTTGAAAAAATTCATTTTTAATTCCATTTAAAAATTCTGGTGTCATAATCTAAGTATTATCACCTATTTTTATAGCCAATCTTTTTTGATCACATCCATCACTATAATTACATTCCTTATAATTATTAATAAGTTCACTAGTTTTATATTTTAAATCCATTAAAGGTTCTATTAAATATATTAAATTTGCACCAGCATCAGTTCCTGCTACCATTTCAGTTAAATTATATAAAAAATCTGGAGTAATATATTTTCTGTCCATTAATGTAATTGGTAAATATATTGCTAGATGAATTTTCCACCTATAACTTCCATTTAATCCACATATTTCTCTTTGTAAATTATATATAAATTGATCTGTAATATCTTCTCTTTCCATATTATTTATTCTTTCTCTATACATATTTATTGAATCATTCATCATTATTTTGATTATAAAAATCAAAATAGTTTAAATAATATAATTTAATAACTTTTATTTATCAATATTAATTTTAAAATAAAAATAATTTTTATTTAAAATAGTATAAATTAATTTTTTATAATATTTAACTTTAAAAATCAATTCTAACTTGCAAAAACAAAATTTATTATTTAACTATTTTAATAATTGATAAAAAAATATTTAATAAATTTTTTAAAATGAATTAAATTAATTATGAACTTATTATACAATAAATGAAAGCAAAAAAATATTTATACATAAAAAAATAAAAAATTTAATATTTACATCAAATTACTTATTTTATATTACAAATTTAGAAAAAAAATAAAATAATTATTATTCATATTTCACAATAGTGAAACAAGAAAAAATATAAAAAATATAATAATAAAAAAATGGATATTAACGAATTACAAAAAGGATTTGAATTAAATATAAATCAAGCAATTTCAAAAAAAGTAATATTTGATATGAATTCAGAAAGAGCAAAAAAAAGATTGGCACAAATGCAAAAGAGAAAAGAATATTTAAACGAAACAGACTCAATAAAAAATGATAAAAGTACAATTTCATTAAATGAAACATCAATTCAAATAGAAGAATCAACCCCAACTCAATTTTCAAATAAAAATAATCAAAATAACTCATATAATAATAAAAATATTAATAACATATTATTAAATCCTTTTTCTTTTGATGAAACTGAAAAAAGTGAAAATGAAATATCAAATATAGAATTAAATGTAAGTGATTTAGACTGTAATATTGAAATAGACGAAAATGATAATAAATTAAATGAATTAAATAATGTTTCTTCAAGTGAATATGCAAAAAATTTTTGTTCTTCAACTTCAAAATCTTTTGTTCATTTAAATAATAATTTAGTTGCGAGAGCCGCGGCGCAAAATGAAAAAAATACTACTTCTTATCTTTTGGCTTTATGTCCAGAAATTTTAAAGAAAAATAATAATAATAAAGATTTTATTTATGAAAATTATGCAGTCAATGATGCGATTAATGAAGAAAATGAAATTGAAACTCCAAATAAAGGAAATCATACTTTTTTAAATGGAAGTAATTATAAGAAAAAATATAATTTTAAAAAAAATTTTGATATTAATTTTCATAATAAAAATCATGATTTTAAAAAAAATAATAATGTGAAAGATTTGAAAATTGATACTTTTAATAAATTGTTATCAAATCATGTTATTCATAAAAAATCGAAAAGTGGTTTTTCATATAATAATATATTAAAAAATCACTCTGCTGAAAATAAGAAAGGTATTTTAAAAAATAAATTTCAAAATTCAGGAAATAAAAAAAATATTAATATAAATAAAAAAATTTTGTTTGATAATTTTAAATCACCTTTGAATAAAAGTAAATTATCAAAAATTAAACCTTCAAATAAAATAAATTCAACAAGAGAATTTGAATATTTGAAAAAAAATTTAATTAAAAATATTCCAATTTCACATTCAAAAAAACCAATAAATCCTTTATCAAAAAGAATTAAAGCATCAAATTCAAATAAATCAAATTCAATAATATTGCATCATAATAAAAGTAAAACTTCATTTACAAAACCATTTTTTGTCAAATTAAATACTTCAAATACTTTAAGAAATAATTATTCTTCAAGTAGAGTTACTGAGAATAATCAAATAAAAAATCAAACTAATGAAATTAAAAAAGAATATAAAAATACTTATCATAAAAAAAATAAAACATATGGTTCAAAATTACCTTTAGATAATAATAATAATAATAATAAAAATAATTATTTTTCAAATAACCATAATTACCAAAATAATAATATTAATGAGAATAATAGTAATCATATTAATAATAATTTAAATCATTCATATAAAAAAAATTTAATAAAAAATAAATCACTTTCTAAATTAGAAATTTCAAATAAAAATAAAATTATCAGTTCATTAAAAAAAATCAATTTTTTCTCAAATGAAAATTATAGTAAAGCTTTATTGGCTTTAAATAATAGTACATGTAGTCTTTTTACAATTTTAGTTTTTTATGATAATAATACTAATAAATTTAGTTTTAGAGGATTATATGAAATTATTAGTAAAGATGGTAATATTTCGGCGAATAAAATTTTTTCTTCTTCTTTTTGTCAAACAAAAATAAATATAAATGATATTAATCATTTTTACACTTATGATGTAAAAAAAGAGTTTGTTAAATTTAATTTTCAAAATAATGAAAATAAAAAATTCAATTATAATACAATCTTAATATTTTAGTTATTTTTCCATATTATTATTTATATATTATTTTACATAAACAATTCTAATTTTTTAGAAAAAAAGCCAATTCATTTTTATTTTTTTTATAAATTTTATTTAATTTAAAATTAAAAAATTATTATATACATTAAAGCATTAATATTTTTTGAAAATTTGTTGAAGGATTATTAAAATTTAAAATTTATTAATAAAAATTTTTAATTTGAATATATCTTTATTATTTCTTTTTTTATTTTATTTAATTATATATGCTTAAAAAATATTATTAAAAATATATTGGAAAAATAAATTAAAAAAAATTATTGTTAATTATTATCTTATTATAATTTTCATTATATATATTTAGTATAGAGAATATTAAATATATCTTTAATTTACAGAACATTATGATTTATATATAGATATATAAAAATATTATACATATATATATATATATATATAAGAGGATTATTTTTTTTGATTTTTGAATATTAAACAGATTTTTGAATATCGAATTTTAATGAGCAATTTAGTATTATTTACTATATTATTTTAGGGACTTCAATTTTAGAATAAATTTTTATTTTATTTTCATAAAATAAAAATAACATCTTCATTATTATTTATTTGATAAAGAATAATAAATAATTTAATTTAATATAGACTCATTAAAAGTCTTAATGAAAAATTAATTTCAATATTTCAAAAAAAATTTTTATAGAATATCATATTTTACAATGTTTATCATATTTTTATAAAATTATGAATAATAATAGAATTTTATTTCTTATTTTACATTAAAAAAAAATATCTATTACATTTTTTAACAAATAAAAATATTGGAAGAAATAAAAAACTTTTATAGAAAAAATCTAAATAAATAATTTTTATAATATTTTAACCCATAACAAAAATTTTATATCAACTATATAATAAACTAAACAACAAAAACTTTATCTTTGTGGCGGGGGTTTTCAGGTGGCAAGTGACGCTCTGCGGATGCGCCTGCATTGCTAATTGAAAACTAATCCAATATGTGAAAATTTTCTTTTTCTTGTAAAAAGAAATTTTCCAATTTTCGAAAGGGTCTTTCGGGACCGAATTTAAAAATAAAGGAAATAATTAATTTTTTTATATTATTTTTTTAAAATTGTATTTTATATAATTTATTTATTTATTTTTATTATAATATATTTATTTACTTTTGTTATAATTTATAATTATAATTTTTTTAATTATTATTTTTGATTTTTAAAATATCTATTTATATTTTCTAATTTTTGATTTATTTTTTGAATTTCTTGTTTTATTAAATCAATATCTATTTTTATTTTATTTATTTTTTTTGTATCGAAACTCATATTTGAATTTTTAATTAATTTAATTTTTTCTTTTATTGTTTTTAAATCTTGAAAGTATCCTTGTAATAAATCTTTATTTTTTTTATTAAATATTAAATTACCTTCATAAGTAGAAATTAATTTATTACATTCTTCTTCAATTTCATTTAATAAAGGTTCATTTAAAACTTCATATTCTGAAAAAATTTTGAAATTTAAAGATTTTTCTATTATTTCATATTCTAAATATTTTCTTTTTAGATTCTCTTTAATTAATTGCTTTTTTGATTCAATTTGATTTCTTTTTTCTAATAATTTTAAATTTGATGAATAAGATTGTTTTAAAATCTCTAAAGCTTCTTTTTCTTTTTTTGGTAATTCATTCTTTTTTAAAAAGTCATCAATTAAATTATTTATTTCACTAACAATAGATTTAATATTAGAAGGATTTTTTTTAATTTCTTTATCTTTGTTTTCCAAATCTAAAATAAATTTTTTAATATCATTCATAATGGACATAAAAATTAACTTTTAAAACAAAAAATAATTAAATAAAAAAACTTTGAAATTAAAAAAAAATTAAAAAAAAATGAAAGTTAAACATGAAAAAGTAAAAGTAGATATTTCTGAATTACCAGCAGAAATTTACATAAAGCCAAATAGCATATTATCAAATGAAAGAATAAAAAAAGAAAAAAAGAGAATAAACTTATTATCAATACCAAAAAAAATAATATCAAATTCAACTTGTGTGAACGCAGATGTATTAACAAAAAAAGAAATAATACCAAAATTATCAAAAGAAATAGAATATTTAATGGGAATTCAAGAAAGTGAACATTTAAATACAAAAAATGAATTTTTATTAAAACCAATAAGAAATATTACAAATAATGACTATTATTATAAAAAATATCATCCTGTTGCTTTAAATTTACTTATTGATAATGTTTTAAAAAATCAACAATATAAGAAAAGTGATTTAATGAGTAAAGATTATGATGTTTTAAAACATAAAATTAAAAATCAAAAAATATTTCAACCTGATAATCAATTATTTCAAGAAATTGTTAAAGATGGAAGAGAAAAAAAAGATCAAGTTATTTTTGAGAATTTTATTAAATTAAAAACACTTGAAGAGAAATATAATACTGTTTTAAAAAAAAGTATTAAAGATATTGAAAATTGGGACACTGTTAATTAGAAATATAAATTTTTATTTTATTTTATATTTATTTGTGTTTTTTATATATTTATGATTTTTTATTGAAAAAAATAACAGTTTTCAAATTGGATTAAAAATATTTTTTTATTTTTTATAAATAAATATTTAAAATCTAAATAAAAAATTATCTTTTATTAAATTACAAATTCAAAAAAATAAAAATAAAATAACCAAAAAAATAAAAAAAAACATTTTCAAAAGAATTTAATCAAAACCTAAATAAAAAAATTCAAATAAAAACTTCAAAACAATCCAAATAAAAATTTCAAAAAAAAATTCAAAAAAAAAAAAATTGAATTAAAAATTTTATTCATTGTATGATAATATTAAAATTTTAATTAACAACAAAAAAAAAAACAATTAAACCCCAAAACCATAAAGTGATCTTCCTTGTCTTTTCAAAGCATAAACAACATCCATAGCAGTAACAGTTTTTCTTCTAGCATGTTCAGTATATGTGACTGCATCTCTAACAACATTTTCAAGAAAAGCTTTTAAAGTATTTCTAGTTTCTTCATAAATTGAAGCAGAAATTCTTTTTACTCCTCCTCTTCTTGCTAATCTTCTTATTGCGGGTTTTGTTATTCCAAGAATTACTTCTTTTGTTGTTTTATGAACTCTTTTTGCTCCAAAACTTTTTCCTCCTTTTCCTGCAACTTTACGTTCCATTTTTTTTTTATTTTTTTAAAATTAACTTTTGAGTTTTATATATTTTTATTTTTGAAATACTTGAAATTTATTGGTTAAAAAACGTATAAACGGATTTTAAAATGAGCAAAAAATAAATTTTTTATATTAAAAATATAAAAAATAAAAGAAAAAAAAATATAAAAATCCCCAATAAAAAAAATATAAAAAAAATCTAAAAAAATAAAAAAATAAAAAAACCCTTATAAAAAAAATCCAAAAATCCAAAAATTAGCCAATCAAAACTCACAAAAAAAATTAAAAAAAATATAAAATCAAAAAAATAAATAAAAAAAACCAAAAAAAAAGAGAAAAAAATGGCAAGAACAAAACAAACAGCTCGTAAACAAACAACTCCAGCAGGAAAAGCTCCTCGTAAACAAGTAGTTGGATCAAAAGCAGCTCGTAAATCAGCTCCAGCAGTAGGAGGAGTAAAAAAACCCCATAGATATAGACCAGGTACAGTAGCATTAAGAGAAATTAGAAAATATCAAAAAAGTACTGAATTATTAATTAGAAAATTACCATTCCAAAGATTAGTAAGAGAAATTGCTACTGTTTTCAAAAGTGATTTGAGATTCCAATCAAGTGCTGTTTTAGCTCTTCAAGAAGCTAGTGAAAGTTATCTTGTTGGTTTATTTGAAGATACTAATTTATGTGCTATTCATGCTAAGAGAGTTACTATTATGCCTAAGGATATGCAACTTGCTAGAAGAATTAGAGGAGAAAAGTAAAATTGCTCTTGATTTTTTTTTAAATGGAATTAATTAATTTTTTAATTAATATTACATACACATAATGTGATTTGAATTTTTTTTAATATTTTTGTTTTTTTTAAAATTTTTTGGTTTTGGAAATCTTTTTCAAGGATTTTTTTATATTTTTTTAAGGTTTTTTGGTTTTTTAACAATGTTTTTCATGTTTTTTTTTGAGTGTTGTTTTATGTTTATTATTAAATTTGTTTGATTTTTTACACAGTTAATTTATTTATTTTTTATATAAATGAAAAAAAATAATTTATATATTTGTTCATTTATATATATCTATTTCTTTTCTATATTATATACTAATTATACTTTTTTAATTCCATATTAAACCTTTAAAAAAATATAAAAAAAATTAATTAAATTGAAAAAAATTTTATAAAAAATAATATAAAAAAATATCAATTCTAAAAAAATTAAACATAAAATATAAAAATTAAAAAAAATGCCAAATAAAATAAAACAACAACAAGAAGACGAAAACAAATCAAATCAAAAATCAGAAGAAAATCAAGAAAATCAAAAAGAATTTGAAGGCGAAGTTCACATTGGAATAAACACAGATGATAATGAAGGAAAAATTTTAATAGAAACAAAACCAAGAGAAGAATATCTTCAAAAAAAAATAGATGAAATGAATATTGAAAATAGTGTAATAAATGGAGTTTCAAAAGGATTAGGATTAAGTTTAGATTTTATTAAAAATGATATTGATGAAGATAAAATTTTAATAACTGAAGTTACAAATGAAAATAAAATAAAAAAATATGTTTTTGAAAATGAAGAAAAAGAAAAAATTCATAAAACTGATGAACAGAATATTATTAGTAAAATAAATTTAAAAAAATTAAGAGATTGTAGAGAAGAAAAAGATAAATTAAATAATAGAATATTAAAATTAGAAACTAAAAAACAATTTATTGAAAATGAAGGAATGATGAATTTAGATGAAGTTGATAAAAATATTAAAAATAATGAAATTAAAAAAATTAAAAGTGAAACTTCTTTATGTAATGCAAGAATTAATGTTCTTGATTATCAAATTAAAAATATTTTGGCTGAAGAATCTGGAATTACTAGAAGAGAAAAAATTAAAATCTTTTTAAATAATTTTGATAGAGATAAAGAGAAAAGTAATAGTAAAACTAAGGAATATTATAAAAAATATAAAGAAAAAAATGAACAAATTAAAAAAATTGAAGAAAAAATAGAAATAAATTCACAAAGAGAAGTAGAAAAAATTGAAGAAAATAAAAAAAAAAAAAAAAAATTAATTAAAGAAAAAGCAAGAAAAAAAATTAAAAAAGAAAGAGAAAAAAGAAAAAAAATAAAAAAAAAAAAA
>Ga0256407_10006532_pt1 | contig 17944 bp, 12 predicted proteins | sample RumenRJG_04DNA_FD_193489 | JGI IMG/M metagenome (GOLD analysis project Ga0256407, IMG submission 193489) | Bovine rumen microbial communities from Lethbridge, Alberta, Canada - RJG_04 | ecosystem: Host-associated > Mammals > Digestive system > Stomach > Rumen | place: Canada: Alberta...
ATGTGCAAGGCGGTTGACAAGGGCATGAAGATCGGTGAGATCAGACTCCTTCGCAAGAGCGGGGGAAAGAGCGGCCTCTATGTCCGCCCGGAAAACGACCGGGACCCCGCTGAGACCGGCAGAGACAATGCTGAATCAATAAAAAACAGAGGAAAGTGATGATTGATCAATACAATAGAAACATCGATTATCTGCGTATCTCTGTGACAGACAGATGCAATCTGAGGTGTAAATATTGTATGCCGGAAGGCATCAGTACTTTGCCCATGAAGGACATTCTGACATATGAGGAGATTCGGTCAGTCGTTGAGCAGGCGGCGGAACTGGGATTTCGCCATATCCGGCTCACCGGCGGGGAACCCACGGTGAGGATCGGACTTCCAATCCTGCTGAGGGAGATCAGATCTGTTCCGGGTATCGAAAAAGTGTCGATGACTACGAACGGTATTCTTCTGGAAAAAATGCTTCCCGGGCTGATTGAGAGCGGTCTTGACGCTGTGAACATAAGTCTGGATACGCTGGACCGGGAGAAATACCGGGAGCTTACCGGTACGGACGGGCTTGAGACAGTTCTGAGTTCAATCAGGGCAGCATGTTCGGAAGGATTGAAGGTAAAGCTGAACTCAGTATCCCTTTTTTCAGATGAAGAGAGCATAAGGACCATGGTCAGCCTCGCTGAAGAACTTCCTGTGGATGTCCGCTTTATTGAGATGATGCCTGTCGGATACGGCAAAAAATATCCCGGAATCAGCCACGAGGACCTTCTGCAGATGCTCAGACGCATGTATCCGGGGATGGAAAAGGACACCCGGCAGCACGGTTTCGGACCGGCGGTCTATTATATGATCCCGGGATGCCGGGGCAGCGTGGGCCTGATCAGTGCGATTCACGGAAAATTCTGCGGTACCTGCAACCGGGTGCGCCTGACTTCCCAGGGATATTTAAAGACCTGCCTATGTTACAGCGACGGAGCTGACCTGCGGGAAGTCCTTCGAGGAGATATGCCGGAGGAGGAGAAAAAAACGGCACTCCGGGAGAGGATGCGTGAGGCGGTTTTCCGCAAGCCGGACGCCCACTGCTTTGAGAAGCCTGAGGCCATGACCGAGTATGCGGGGATGAACGCAATCGGTGGATGATGATACAGACCCGAAAAGGAGCAGATAATGAAAAACATATCGGAAGATCAGGTGAAAGCACCTGAGGAAAAAAAGCATACGCCTGAGCAGGCCGCAGATCAGCGGCCTTTTACCGCGGCGGTGATCACGCTCAGCGATAAGGGGGCGAAAGGACAGCGCGTGGATGAGAGCGGTCCTGCGGCAGTTCAGATGCTTGAAGAAGCGGGATATGAGGTCAGGGAAGCTTTTGTACTGCCCGACGAACCTGAGCTTCTGGAGAAAGAACTCATCCGTCTGGCGGATGAGCTTAAGGTCGATCTGGTCCTGACCAGCGGCGGCACGGGATTCTCCCTGCGAGACCGCACTCCGGAGGCAACCATGGCAGTCGCGGACAGGAACGCGCCGGGAATCGCTGAATATATCCGCATGTGCTCCGCCCGGATCACAGACCGCGCCATGCTCAGCCGGGGGGTATCGGTGATCCGCAAGGGAACTCTGATCATCAACCTTCCGGGAAGCCCGAAAGCGGTGAGAGAAAGTCTCGGCTTTATCCTTCACGGGCTGGACCACGGTCTGCGCATTCTGCGCGGCAGCGCTTCGGAGTGTGCGGCGAAGTGATGATTACAGGCAGGTGACCGAAGGGTCGAGCAGCCCGAAACATGGCGGTGACCGCAGGTTCGGAGTACCCTGAAACAGACCGATGACCGCAGGGTCGAGCAGCCCGAAACATGGCGGTGACCGCAGGTTTGGAGTACTCTGAAAAAGAGCGATGATTTCAGGAAAGGAACGTCCTGAGTGTATGAATAAGGGACGTTCCTTTTTTGGGAGAGCGATATGTTTTTAAAAACCGAACGATGACAGAAGCACCTGTAAGGGACTGTTTTAGAATCCAAATCAGTATTGATTTGAAATAGGATCCTATATAAACCCGGAGTATTTCCCGCCTCCTCAGGCAAGGGGCGGGAAGTGAGCTCCGACACTTCAGCAGAGCAAAGGAGGAATAATGAAAAAGAAAGCTCTTGCGGTCATTCTGGCGGCAGCACTGGCAGCAGTTTTTACAACAGGATGCGGGAATTCATCAGGCAGTGCCGGGACGGAAAAGACCGAGGAAGCGGCCAAAGAGACAGAAGCGGTCACAGAAGAAGCTGAGACAGTAGTCGAAGGGACAGAGAATGCTCTTACAGCGGAGGCTCCCGTGGAGCAGCCCGCAGCCACAGCTACGACTGGAGAGACTGCGGCGGCAGCAGAGCAGGCGGCGGAAGAACCCCCTGTTGAGCTGCAGGTTTTTATCGCCGCATCCCTGAACACATCTATGCAGGAAGTTGCAGCTAAGTATAATGAGACTCATCCCAATGTATCCATCGTATTCAACGCGGACTCTTCAGGAAAGCTCCTCACTCAGATTCAGGAAGGGTATGCCTGCGACGTGTTTTTCTCAGCTGCCCAGAAACAGATGAACCAGCTGGAGGAGGATGGACTGGTCGTGGAGGGGACACGAGCGGATGTCGTCAATAACCAGGTGGTCGTGATCAAACGCAAAGATGTCCAGAGCGCTGTCACCGGCCTTGCGGACATCGGCAATGCTTCCAGCATCGCGCTTGCGGACGGCTCAGTGCCGGTCGGCAGATATACCCGCACCGCTTTGATGAATCTGGGAATTCTTCCACAGGCTGAGGACGCTTCAGTATACACGACTGCCGAGGTATCCGATGCACTGGGCGGTGTAGAGATTTCCGAGCAGGGCAATGTATCTCAGGTCCTTACAGCAGTGGTTGAGGGCTCCTGCGAAGTCGGCACGACTTATCTGTCCGATACATATGGATATGAGGATGAACTCGACATTCTTGAGAAGGTGGGATATGATTTGACAGGTAACGTCATTTATCCTGTCTGTCAGGTTGCCAATGATGAGGCTTCCCCCGAAGAGGCGGCAGCGGCAGCGGATTTCGTCTCCTTCATCACTTCGGACGACGCAAAGGCCATTTTTGACAAATATCTTTTCGACACCAATCTGGAACCTGCAGAGCAGAAGTAAAAAATGCACAAGAGATAAACGCTCTAACACACCAAAGCAGTATTGGATGCAGCACGAAAGCGGCAGCACATGCTTTGTATGTGCGGAAGACCTTGCTTTTATGTGCTGCCCGCATACGGCGCGCAAGACTCGCAAGCGAATCATGAATACACATGATGCCTGTGCTGTAAGGCGCCGACGCGGAAAATAGTATTGAAAAAAGGCTGAACAGCTTCTCTAAAAGGAGCTGTTCAGTTTTGCGAAGAGAAGAACCGGGCAGAGAAAGCTTTGCGCAGAGAAAGATTTCCGCAGAAAGAACCGGGCAGAAGAAGATTGCGCAGAGAAAGCTCTTTGCAGGGCAGGAACTACCGGCATCAGGGAGAGCAGGGATATACGCCGTAAGGAGGACCGTATGCAGGATATTATTGCCATACTTGAAAAGCTGGACTGGAGTCCGCTTTTCATTTCCCTGAAGACGGGAATCGTCGCGACATTCATTTCCTTTTTTCTGGGGATATTCGCTGCCAGGAAGGTGGTGAAGGCATCCAACAGAGTCAAGGCAATAGTGGACGGGCTGCTGACACTGCCCATGGTGCTTCCGCCTACAGTCGCGGGTTTTTTCCTGCTGCTGCTCTTCAGCAAAAGGCGGCCTCTGGGAATACTGCTGTATGAAGAGTTCGGGATCAAAGTCGTACAATCCTGGCTGGGCTGTATTGTGGCGGCAACGGTGATCGCTTTTCCGCTGATGTACCGGAACGCGAGGGCTGCATTTGAACAGATTGACGTGAATCTGATCTACGCCGGACGGACGCTGGGCATGTCGGACATCAGGATCTTCTGGACTGTTGTCATGCCGACTGCGGGACCCGGAATCGCGGCCGGTACGATCCTGACCTTTGCCAGAGCCCTGGGTGAATACGGCGCGACCAGTATGCTGGCGGGAAACATACCCGGAAAGACGGCGACTGTTTCCCAGCGGATCGCCATGGTCATTCAGGACGGTGACTATCTGACTGCCGGCGTCTGGACAGCCATCGTGGTCCTGATCGCCTTTATCATTGTCTTCCTCATGAACATCATTTCCGGGAAGGCGATGAAGTCGGTAAAACGCTGGTAGTTGCCAATATCTGCGTCCGCTGTGTCTGTATTTTCAGTTCAGTCCCTTTCGAGGGCGTGACAGTAACTTGCGAAAATCCCATTTCAAATCGCTTTAGTAATGCCATCTGTATCTTCTTTGTTCAAAAGGTGCTTTTATGCTGCTTAAACTGGATTTTGAAAAAAAGCTGGATGGATTTCATCTCCGGGTCAATTATGAGGGACAAGCTCCGAGGATCGGGATCCTGGGGGCTTCCGGCTGTGGAAAGAGCATGACGCTCCGCAGCATAGCCGGCATCGAAAAACCGGACCGCGGGTTGATCAGCGTCGGAGAGAAAGTCCTGTTCGATTCTGAAAAAAAGGTGAACCTCAGGCCGCAGGAGCGCAGGGTGGGATATCTTTTTCAAAATTATGCCCTGTTTCCGACAATGACTGTCGAGCAGAACATTATGGCAGGTGTGGCCGGGACGAAACAGGAGAAACAGGCCCGCGCCCGGGAGATGATGCGGGCGTTTCAGATTGAAGGGCTGGAAAAGCGCCGTCCGGGGGAACTTTCCGGCGGCCAGCAGCAGCGTGTCGCGCTGGCCCGCATAATGGCTTACCGCCCCAGGGTCCTCCTGCTCGACGAGCCCTTTTCCGCCATGGATCATTACCTGAAAGAGCGGCTGCGACTGGAGATGGCACAGGTGCTGCGGGACTATGATGGGGTATCTGTCCTTGTCACTCATGACCGCGATGAGGCTTACCAGCTCTGCGACTATCTGCTCCTTATGAGCGACGGGCACATTATCGCGTCCGGTGAGACAAGGGAGGTATTTGAACATCCTCAGACAGTAGAAGCGGCACGGCTGACCGGCTGTAAGAACATTTCGCGCATCCGGCGTCTTGGCAGTCACAGAGTTTGTGCACTGGACTGGGGAAATCTTGAACTGACGACAGAAGGCGAGGTCACTCCTGAGATCACACATGCAGGAATAAGGGCACACGATTTCACTCCTGTCTACCCCGGGGAATCTGAGATTGCTGCAATGACGGATACTGCAGGGAGAGATTCACAAGAGGCCAGGGCACACGGCCCGGGAAGTATAAGCATTGACAGCGGAAAGAATATGATTCCCATGCGGAATCCGACTCTGACAGAACTGCCATTTGAATGGTATGTCGTTCTGGAACAGAAGATCTGGTGGAAGGTCCCGAAAGACATGCACAGTCATGATTTTTCGGACAGGATTCCGGGAGCCCTGACGGTAAATCCCTCCTCGGTCATGCTGCTCAGAGAATCATAACTGCAGATTCTTTACTGATTCTTACACGAAAGCCTGAATAAACAGCGGGCATTGCGGGAGCGTCAAAGCGCGAAGCAATGCCCGCTGTTTTCATACATGTCAGTGAACGCGGGACCAGGCCCGCAAGTCAGGACAAGAACCGGATTGTCTGTTTTGGGAAAAAATGAAAAACAGTACAGAAACAGTACAAAATCAATTGAAAAAAATCGTGATAAAATGGCAGATAACAGGAAAAACAGGAAGGAAAAACATAGAAATAGCAAGAAATTAACAGGAAATCAGCAGAAATTTGCAAAAAATCAGTCAGATACTGTTCAGAAATGGTGGAAATTATGATAAAATATTCATTGCTTTCACTCTACTGTCTGATTATTTGATATGCGGAGGGCAGAAGACCATCCCTGCAGACATCAGGGAAGAGGACGGGGCCTGCAAATCATAGAAAGCAGCATCATACAGCGGTGGATACCGTATCGGAGGTCAGAGCGCACTGCCGGATTACCGGCAAGTCTGGAGATCGGAACATCGCAATATCTGCTCCTTGCTTTGCGAATAATGGTGAACGGATTTTCAAGGGTATACTATTTTACCGTTTTCACACAGGGGGAGAAGAGATGAGAACCATTTTTGGAAGAGCAAAAAGAAAGACGGCGTGGAGGACTTTATCATTGCTCCTGACGCTGTCTTTAATTTTGGGAATGATATCTGTTTCCGCATTTGCAGCTCAGGTACCGGGTGAGGCTGACCAGCCTGCAGACACGGGAACAGAGACGGGAGTAGAAACGGATATTTTCGTCCCCGGAGACAATGCCGGAGGCTTCATTTCGGCGGAAGAGGAGGCATTTTCGGAAGAGGGGGTGCTGTCTGACACTCAGACCTTTTGCGCCATCACCCTGGATGCGGGGCCGGAAGGGTATTTTATCGATGAAAACGGGGATTACAATCAGACGATTGTCTTTTCCGCAGCTGAAGGTCAGATCGTTTCCGATCTTTTGAATCCCCTTCCCGTTCCTGTGACGGACAGCGATGCTCTTTTCCTGGGGTGGAGCCTTCTGGAGGACAGAAGTGAACTGATTCCGGAAGAGGGATTTGCTGCGAAGAATGATATCACGGTTTATGCTGTATGGGATTCCGGCCAGGCTGAGAACAGCGAAATCCCGGAAGACCAGGAAAATGCCGGAGAAACCGGTGAGCAGGCTACGGAAGACCAGGACCAGGTGCCTGTAGACGAAGATGTCTGGACAGTCCCTGAAGGAACTCAGGAAAATGCAGAAGAGATCGGGGAGCAGGTTCCGGAGAATCAGGAGCAGGTACCCGGAGATGAAGATGCATGGACGGTTCCTGAAGGAACTCAGGAAAATGCAGAAGAAACCGGTGAGCAGGTTCCGGAGGGTCAGGAGAATCAGATATCCGGCCAGGAAGACGTACAGGCAGGTGACCAGGGTATTGAAACGGATGAAGACCTTCAGAATCAGGCAGTAACGGACATACCTGGTGATACAGAGCCCGGAGCGGCAGACGGCACACAAGTACCGGAAGAAGGTTCCGACGCGGATGCCAACCTGAGCACGGATGCCGATCAAAGTGTGGATGCCGGACAGGATCCGGCTGCTGATCAGGGAGATGAAGAAGGAATCTCCGATGATGGCGGACAGGAAGCAGTGAGCGAAGGCGCCATGGCCGGATCAGAGGACTCTGTGGAATGTACTGTCACATTCGATGCGAATGGAGGTACATTTGAGGAGGGCAAAAGTACCCTGAAAGAGAAAATCCGCCAGGGCAGGAGAATATGGTTTGATGATATTGATGAGCCTGAGAAAGATAAATGTGTTTTTCTCGGGTGGACCACTGTGAAAAACAACAAGGATACCCTTCTGGATGAATATATCCGGGTAGAAAAGAATACGACGCTGTATGCCTATTGGGCAGTGTACAGGACGGTCAGGTTCGATGCCAACGGAGGCTATTACAGAGAGAACAGGCGCCGCACCTCAGTGTGGGATGAAATTATTATAAACGGAAAGACTATTGATCTTGATGATTATGAGCCCGATTACGACGGGGACGCGGATTTCAAGGGATGGAGCCTGCAGAGAAACGGGACGCCCCTCACGTCCCACAGATATACAGTGAAGAGCAATGTGACTCTCTATGCTCTGTGGGTGCGGGATCTGGAGGACGGTGATGTCAGGCTTTCCAAAACCAGCTATGTCTATACCGGGAAGAATATATGTCCCGGTGTCACTGTGACCTACGATGATAAAAAACTGACAAAGGGGACAGATTATACAGTCGCTTACAGCCGCAATATCAATGTCGGAACAGCCTATGCGACGATCACAGGAAAGGGAAAATACGAGGGCAGGATCCGCAAGAGCTTCAAGATCACCAGGGCTGCCCAGAATCTGACATTGAAGGCTGGCGCGTCAAGGCTGGCCGTCGCAAGAACCACCATGGTCACGGCGGGCGGAGCCAGGGAGACCAAAAAGTACACATTCAAATCGTCAAATACAAAAATTGCTGCGGTCACTTCGGCTGGAAAAGTCACAGCGAAAAAAGTCGGCACTGTCAAGATCAGGGTTTCCACTCCCCAGACAGCAAATTACAAAGCGGGGTCCCGGTATATCACAATTAAGGTCGTACCCGGGGTGACGAACAAGCTCACAGCCGTCAACCAGAAGAACGGGGTAAGGCTGACATGGACGAGAGTCACCGGAGCAAACGGATATATCATTTACAGGGACGGAAAAAAAATCAAGACGATCAGCAAAGGTTCTACTCTGACATATACGGATACGAAAGCAAACAAGAACGGCAGAAGATACACATACAAACTGGTGGCAAAGGCTTCTACAGGGACCAGTACCCTTTCCAGAACCGTAAAGATCACCCGGTCAGGAGCATCCGGCAGTTCGTCGTCAAGCTCTTCGTCGGGGACATCCACAGGTTCTTCCGGAACGTCTTCAGGATCTTCGACAGGTTCCCAGACGGAGACTGCTCCTTCCTCATCCTCTGGCTCGACCGGCTTCAGAGTCTGTTTTGAGTCAAAATATGTGGCGAGTACACTGAACAATTGCTCCAAAAATCAGCTCGCTGTCATTGACACGGATGGAGTGAATACGAGCGTGATCAAAGCGGCCGTTTCCAGAGGGGTCAAAGTCTACGGCTATCTCAACGCCGGCGCGCTGGAATCGGAGAGATCCTACTTTTCGACCTACCAGCACCTTATACTTGCCGAGTATGACGGCTGGGACGGCGAATACTGGGTCAATGTCACGGCTGCTTCCTGGAAGAACCATCTGATTTCGGAGGCGAAAAAGATCAAGGCGACCGGGGCCACAGGAATTTATTTTGACAACACGGATATTCTCTATATGGTGGAGAGCGGCTTCAAACATGACGGAACAAGAATGATTCGCACGGCGCCGTCTGCCGGAAACGTCTACAAAGCACTTGCCGATGCGGTTAAAGCAATTCAGAGCGAAGTCGGAATCCGGGTAATGCCCAACGGAGGGGACACTTTCGTAAGACGTTTTGTGGCCGAGAATCCCGGAGTTCTGAAAGAAGTCATCGCGGAGAGTGTTGTCTACGATGGAAACAGAAGGACGTCGGCATCCGACTGCAAGTACCTGACCAATTACCTCAACTGGTGCAGGAATCAAGGAATTTATGTAAGGAGAATCGAATATATCAACACCACGGCCGGTGCGCAGGAAGTGTTAGACTATTATGAACAGCAGGGCTGGCCCGAAGTGTATATCAGTAAACACAAAAACCTGATGGGTGATTGATGACTGAAGGCAGCTTTCAGACACTGAATAAGACAGGACAGGAGATATTCTCCTGTCTTGTTTTATACTACAATACTGCGCAGAGAGATAAAGAACGGTTTCGATTTCTGTTGTATAATGAAAGGAGAGAACAGCGCTGGTCATTGTTGAACAGTGAAGGCATAGAACAGGGTAATAATCAAAACGGATGTAACCCGGCAGACCAGGTGACCCGCGGGAACAACATCAAAACAGTGCGTAAAGACTCCTGCAGGCCAAGTCGTCTGCGGGCACATCATTGGAGAGAATACCGACTTGAAGAGCAGAAGCAGATTGAACAGAAAAAAAAGAATGAACAGCAAAATGGGATTGAACAGAAACGATGCTGTGATCAGGATCGTGTCCTTGCTGATTGTCTTATCCATGATTACAGGATTTACTGTCAGGCAGGCATATGCGGCTCCGCTTTTGATGCCGGATCAGAAGCAAGAGGAAGCAGCCCTGGACGAGAACCGCTGCGTGATCACCTATGATGCGAACGGGGGAGGCTTTTTCCTGAATCCGGATACAGGGTCAGATGAAAATCTGTCCGACTCAGAGACACCTTTCATTCCGGAAGGCGGGGACCAGATCTGTTCGGAGATTGTAGGACAAGGTACCTTGCTTTTCAACAGGTGTCCGGTAAACCTGACTGCTTGTGAGGGACAGCGATTTTTGGGCTGGAGCACTTCCCGGGACGGCAGCCGGATTATCCCTGACGAAGGCATTGCGGCAGAAGGAGATATGACCCTGTATGCAATCTGGGAAAGTGTGCAGAGTGGCGCATCAGGCCCTGGGACGGTAAATGATTCCGGGAAGAACACCGTAGGAGATACCCCTGAAGAATGGGAAAAACCTGAGGGGGACGAAAAATCCGCAGAGGAAACGACATCCGGGGCGGAATATGCCGCGGAGGCAGAGATTCCCTTTGGAATAGAATACCCGGCGGAAGGAATGACTTCTGGGGCGGAATATGCCGCGGAGGCAGAGATTCCCTTAGGAATAGAATACCCGGCGGAAGGAATGACTTCTGGGGCGGAATATGCCGCGGAGACAGAGATTCCCTTAGGAATAGAATACCCGACGGAAGGAATGACTTCTGGGGCGGAATATGCCGCGGAAACAGAGATTCCCTTAGGAATAGAATACCCGGCGGAAGGAATGACTTCGGGGGCGGAATATGCCGCGGAGGTGGAGATTCCGGAAGGCAGTGAAGAGAAGAGTGAGGCCGTCAGTGAGTCTGCTGCCAATGCTGCCGCCACTGCTGCCGCCGGTGCTGCCGCTAATACCGCTGGCACCGATGATACAAAGACAGACACAGGGAGAAAAACTGCCCCGGCGGAAGAGGAGAAGGAACTCACAGGGGACGCGATCACAGGAACATCTCTTTCGGTACAGGCAAAAAGAAGATTTGCAAGGGTGACCGTCCACCTTTCCAGGACTACTTTTGTATACAATGGAACTCCGCGAAGGCCTTCCGTAACTGTAAGGTATGGCAGAACGATCCTCAGGAAGGGCGCTGATTATGTCATGGCATACGGGCGCAATGTGAATGCCGGAAGAGCGGTCGTAAAACTGGTCGGCAGAGGCAAATATGCAGGAGTAGTGAAAAAGTATTTCCGCATTGTCAGGGCGGCCCAGAAGATGACAGTAACAGCCCCTGCCAAACTTGCCGTCGGCAGAAAAACAAGGCTGAAAGTAGGCGGCGTACGCGAGACAAGGAAATATTATTTCAAAACATCGAATTCAGGGCTGGCGGAAGCCGCGTCAAACGGAAGAGTGACAGCCAGGAAGGTCGGGACAGCCAGGATCACTATTTCCACTGCCGCCACCCGGAATTTCAGGGCGGCAAAAAGGACGGTCAGCATCAGGATCGTGCCCGGTGCTCCGCGAAGCTTCCGGATAAAAAATCTGACAAAAGGATTCAGGCTGACCTGGACGAAAGTGCCCGGCGCGACAGGCTACATTCTTTATCGAAACGGAAAGAAGATAAAAACCATAAACCGGGGAGGGACGACATCCTATAAAGATACTGCGGCAGACTGCAACGGCAGAAAATATTTGTATAAGATTATAGCAAAGGCATCAACAGGCACCAGTACCCTCCCGAAAACGGTTACGGGTTATCGGGGAATTTCCTATACCACCACTTCGGGGAAAAAGATCCGGTACTGTTTCGAACAGTCATATGTCACCCGGACATTGAAAAACAGCGCCAGAAATGACCTGGCTGTCATAGATATGGACGGAGTGAAACAGAGCAGTATCAGGGAGGCTGCAAAGCGGGGCGTACAGATCTACGGATATCTGAACGCAGGTGCCCTGGAACACACCAGGTCCTATTATTCCGACTTCAAGCATCTGAGGCTGGAGGAATATGAGGGCTGGGACGGTGAGTACTGGGTGGATGTGACCGGAAAAGGCTGGTATTCACATCTGATTCACGAGGCAAAGAAGATGAAGAAGGCCGGTGCCGTAGGTGTCTATCTGGACAATACGGATATCTATTATATGGTGAAGCGAGAATTTGACGATGAAGATCCCGATCTTCTCCGCAGCGTGCCTTCTGCGGGCAGGGTCTACAGCGTGCTCAAAAAAGCAGTCAATACAATAGAAAATGAGGTGGGACTTGTCGTGATGCCCAACGGAGGAGACCACTTCGTGAAGAAGTTCGTCAATGACTGCCCCGGGGTTATAAAAGTGGTCAACCAGGAAGGCGTGCTTTATATGAATAATAAAAAGCAGTCCTCCGGGGAGAAAAAGTATCGGACTGACTATCTCGACTGGTGCAAGAATAAGGGAATATTTGTCAGAGGAATAGAATATACCAATTCTTCGTCTGCGGCGTCAGAGGTGAGAAGATACTACCGGCAGCACGGATGGCTGGGAGCATATATCAGCAGGCACAAAAACCTTCTCGGAGACTGATGGATGCCCCGACACCTGTTTCCCGGACACCTGTTTTTGCCGATACGGGCCGGTATATGTCTATACGGGCGAGTGTGTCATCCCTGCAGATGCAGGAATCCATATCGATACGGGCGGCCGGGCGGCTTTATGCCGTCCGGTTTTTTTGTCCGCAGACAGGCCTGTGATCGGCAAGTCCATTGCCCAGGCTGGTTTGCAGGCCATTGGAATTCAGAAGTCGGCTGCCTCCGGATGCCGCCTGCGCATGTAAATGCGGAAATAGATGATGAAAGCGGCTGTGCTGACGATCCATGTGACGGGAAATCCCAGGAGTACCATGTTGACTGTGTGGTGCAGGGGGACAATGAACAGCCCCCAGACAGACCGCAGGACACAGACGCCGAAAAAGGTGATGAGGGTGGGAATGATGGAATCACCCATGCCGCGGAGAGCACTGAAAAGAATCTCAATAGGGATGTAGAGAAAATAAAAGGGCATGAGAAAGTGCATCATGTCCGTTCCAATCGCTACTACTTCTGGATCTGTGCAGAAGAGATTCTGCAGAGGATATGCAAAGGCATAAAGAACGGCTATGACAGCCCCCAGCACGATAAACATCATGAGCGTACTTTCCCGGATGCTCTGCATGACCCTGTCCCAGCGTCCTGCCCCTATGTTCTGACCGACGAAAGTTGTGATGGAAATGCCGAAGGATCCCACCACCATCCAGAAAATCGCGTCTATTTTTCCGTAAGCTGCATAGGCGGCGACAGTATCGGTTCCGAAACCGTTGACCACCGACATGAGGATGACATTGGCGAAAGTGTACATGACCTCCGCTAAGCCCAAGGGCAGCCCCATCCGCAGAATGAGCCGAGCGAGAGAGTCCGGAGTGCGGAGACGCTGGGAGAGGCCCTTTTTATGCCTCCCGGATGAGGATTTTTTCTGTGAAACATCCTGTGAAATATCAGAGCAAATATCGGAGGAACCGTCAGAGGAAACAGCAGAGGAACTGACAGAGGAAACAGCGGAGGAACCGCCAGAGGAAACAGCAGAGGAACTGACAGAGGAAACAGCAGAGGAACTGACAGAGGAAACAGCGGAGGAACCGTCAGAGGAAACAGCAGAGGAAGCACCGGAGGGAATATCTGAGCGAATATCCCCGAACAGGGATGATGTTTTTTTTCGCAGGAAAGCCAGTGCCAGCAGGGCGCTGAGAAGGTGGCAGACTGCGGTCGCGATTCCTGCTCCGACCGCTCCCATGCCCAGGACCGCCACAAGAAGCAGGTCAAGCCCTATGTTGGTCAGACAGGTAAAAATCAGGACGGCCAGAGGCCGGCGGGAATCCCCCATGGCGCGGAGCGCGGCCGCCTCCATGTTGTAGAGCGCGCTGGGAATCAACCCCGGGGCGACGATCCGGAGATATGACACAGACAGATCCAGAATGTCCGCCGGTGTGTGCATGGCGGTCAGGATCACCCTGGCTCCTCCGAAACAGATGACAGTTCCGACAATTCCGAGAACCGAAGAGATCAGCAGGGAAAGACGAATGGTCTCCTGCAGGTCTCTTTCATTTTTGGCACCAAAAAACCGGGCTGCCGGAACAGACGCTCCCCCGGCGAACCCCACATAAAACATGATAAAAATGATCAGGACAGATCCCGATGAACCACCCACTGCGGAGAGGGCTTCTTTTCCGGCTGTCCGGCCGACGATCAGGGCATCGGCCGTGTTGTAGAGCTGCTGGAAAAAAGAACTTAGCAGCAGCGGAAAAAAGAAAAAGAGTATCTGCTGCCAGATGACTCCTTCCGTGATGGGATTTGCGGCAGCCGTACTATACTCCGCCTTTGCCACGGGGGGTGCGGCAGCCATACTATGCTCCGCCTTTGCTGCGGGATTTGAAGCAGTCAGATCCTGATCTGCCTTTGTCGTTTCAGTGTTTTTTGATGTCATAGTATTTTTGGAGAATAAGTCTATTCTTCACAGGTTTTGTGCGCGCCCACGCAGGTGCGCACAGCGCACAGTGATGAAAAAATTGCTGCCATGGCACTGTTTGTGCTGTGACAGCAATTTTTCTGATGTTTTTTGATACCCGGGATCGGGAAGGTGCCGGATGGTTACGGACCTGTCCCGGATCCCTCAGGGAATACAATGAGAATTATCGGGTCGCTGCAGAGATTATTCGTAATCTGCTACGTTCTCTTTATCGATCCAGATGTTGGTTGTGATGATTGTGTTGCTCTCGAGGGTCTCGCCGTCGATCAGCTTGCAGGCGGCTTCGATGCCGTTGGCTGCCATAGCGCCGCCGTCCTGAGAGACTGTGCCGGTGATTCTGCCGTCCTTGATGGCCTCGAAGCCGTCGGGGGTGCCGTCAACACCGGTGATGATGATGCCGCTGTCTGCGCCTGCAGCGTTGCCTGCGCCGACTGCCATGCCGTCGTTCTCGCAGATGATCGCGTTGAGGTCATAAGCGGAGAGCCAGCTCTCGACAGTGCCCTGTGCAGCTGCTGTATCCCACTGGCAGTCAGCGGGCTCGACAACCTGAACCATGTCGGGATAGTTCTTCAGGATATTCTCGTAGCCTTCCAGTCTCTGCAGACCGCCGGAGTCGCCGGAGGGGCCAGTCAGGATCGCGATGTTGCCCTTGCCGCCCAGAAGGTCAGCGACGTGCTGCATCTCGGTCTCGCCGGCTGTTACGTTGTCACCGCAGGAAAGTGCGGAGATTCCGTGATTCTCCCAATCTGTGCAGGCGGAGATGACATTGATCATAATGACACCCTTGTCTGCCGCAGCCTGAGCCGCGTCGCCGAGTCCGTCAGGATCCACGGGCTCAAACAGGATTGCCTGATAGCCTTCGGAAGTGCACTGCTCGATCTGGCTGATCTGCTTTGCAGCGTCCTGGTCAGCGCTGAGGATGGTGAGGTCAACACCGAGCTCTTTTGCCTTGGCTTCAGCTGCCTCAGTGACCGCGATCTGGAAAGCGTTGGTCTGATGCTGCTGGATCAGAGCGATCTTATAGCCGCCTTCAGCAGCTGCGTCAGCAGGAGCCTCGGTTGTGGCATCTGCGCTAGCCGCATCACCGCCGGCCGCACCGTCTGCAGCACCGCCTGCAGGTGCGGAAGAAGAGCCGCCGCAGCCAGTCAGCATAGCTGCAGACAGAATTCCGGCCATCAGAATGGCCATGAGTTTCTTTTTCATAACATATCCTCCTTGATTATGGAAAAATGATACTGTGGCATCCCGCACCGGTGCAGAATGCAGAGGTACAGGAATGCTCTATGCATATTACGTACAGAAATTGGGATTTCTGTACGAAAATGCCCTATATACATCACATACGGAAGCCTGAACTTCCGCATGAAAATGCCCTATGTAGATCACATACAGAAACCGGATTTTCTGTATGAAAATGTCCCGGAGCGACAGGCAGACTGCCGGCCGGTCAGTCTTTTTTGCTCTTGCCCTTGACGTCGATCAGAACGGCGAGGACGATGATCAGACCCTTGACGATCTTCTGCCAGTGGGAGGAGACGCCCAGGATATCCAGACCGTTGGCGATAACCGTGATCAGGAGGGTGCCGATGACAACGCCCCAGGGCTTTCCGACACCGCCGGTCATGGAGACACCGCCCACGACGCAGGCAGTGATCGCGTCCATCTCGTAACTCTCGGCAGCGGTCGGCTGTCCGATCGTGACTCGTGAAGTCATCAGGAATCCGCAGAAGCCTGCAAGGAAGCCAGCGATCGCGAAGGTGGAGATGCGGATCGCAGTGGTGTTAATACCTGCGACCTTTGCTGCCTGCAGGTTGCCGCCGCAGGCATAGACTCTGCGTCCGTACACGGTTTTGGCCAGCACGAAAGAGCAGATGATGATGACTATGACCAGGAAGATGGCCAGCATGGGAATGCCTGCCACGGAGCTTGCGGCAATAGCCTTGTAGGGTTCGCTCATGCCTATGACCGGCTTGCCGTTGGAAATCAGCAGGGCCAGTCCCCGGACTGCAGTCATGGTGCCCAGTGTCATGATGAAGGGCGGCAGATCGCCCACTGCGACGCCGATGCCGTTTACCAGGCCGACGCCGAGGCCGGCAAGCATGGCAGCGATCAGAGCCAGGATCAGAGGGTTGTTGCCTTGGCCGAGCAGAGCGGCGAGAATGCCTGAGAAGGCCACTGTGGAACCTACCGACATGTCAAATCCGCCGGAAATGATGACGAACATCATACCAAAGGCAAGGATTCCGTTGATGGATGCCTGCTTCAGAATGTTGACCAGGTTCTTGGGCGTGATGAAACTGGGTTTGAGGATCGTCAGGCCGATGACGATCACGATGAAAATGACGAAGATAAAATATTCGCTGATCAGCGATTTCAGAGTATTGTTTTTTTTCAGCTCATCCTGTTTCATGAGTTGCTCCTTCCGTTTATGTGGTGATTGATCAGACTTCAATCTTTGAGGCCAGTGTCATGATTTCTTCCTGTGAGAACTGCTCACGAGTGAGCTCACCGGAGAGATTTCCCTCGGACATGACTGCGATCCTGTCGCAGACGCCCATGAGTTCCGGGATTTCCGAAGAAATCATGATGACTGCCTTGCCCTGCTGGACCAGCCTGCCGATCAGCAGGTAGATGTCGCGCTTGGCGCCTACGTCGATGCCTCTGGTGGGCTCATCCAGGATGATAATGTCCGGATCGTTCAGGAGCCACTTGCCGATGACGACTTTCTGCTGATTGCCGCCGGAGAGGTTGCCGACGATCTGGTCCCCGGAAGGAGTCTTGATCTTCAGTTTTTCAATATATTCCTGTGAAGCCTTTCTGGCCTTGTTCTTGCTGTAGAGACCGTTTTCCAGCAGTTTTTTGATGGCCACCATGGCTATATTGTCATTGACCGTGCCGCGCAGGTTCAGGCCTGTGACCTTGCGGTCCTCTGTTACCAGGGCCACCCCCTCTTTAATAATGTCCGCAGGGGAGTGGACCTGGACTTTTTTGCCCTTGACGTAAATCTCTCCCTGCGAGAGCTTGTGCATTCCGAAAATACCTTCCACAAGCTCGCTTCGTCCGGCGCCCACAAGTCCTCCGATGCCCAGGATCTCGCCCTTGCGAACCGAGATGCTGACGCCCTTGACCTTGTTGTCCGCACGGACGATATTTTTGGCCTCGAAGACGACCTCGCCGATCTCGGCCTCTGCCTTGGGGAACACGTCCGTGATCTCGCGGCCGACCATCATCTTGATCAGCTGCGGCTCATCCAGATCCTTTGTATAGCCGGATCCGACATAGGTCCCGTCGCGGTAGACGCTGATCCGGTCGCAGATAGCGAAAATTTCATCCATGCGGTGAGAAATATAAATAATCGCGACACCCTGTTCCTTCAGCCGGCGGATATGTCCGAAGAGGAGCTCGACTTCCCTGTCCGTAATGGCGGCGGTCGGCTCATCCATGATGATGACCTTGGCGTTGACCGAGATAGCCTTGATGATCTCGATCAGCTGACACTGCGCGACTGTCAGATTCCGCAGAAGTTCCATCGGAGAGACATGCAGTCCGCACTCGGCGATCAGGCGCTTTGACTCCTCGATTTCCGCTTTTTTGTCCACCAGCCCGTTTTTGCGCAGCTCGCGTCCGACGAAGATGTTCTCGTAGACAGGCATATCCAGGATCGGGTTCAGTTCCTGGTGGATCATGGCCACGCCCTTGTCCATTGCTTCCTTGGGATTTGAT
>Ga0256407_10006533_pt1 | contig 17943 bp, 15 predicted proteins | sample RumenRJG_04DNA_FD_193489 | JGI IMG/M metagenome (GOLD analysis project Ga0256407, IMG submission 193489) | Bovine rumen microbial communities from Lethbridge, Alberta, Canada - RJG_04 | ecosystem: Host-associated > Mammals > Digestive system > Stomach > Rumen | place: Canada: Alberta...
ACATCTCTTATTCCTAAACCAAATATTAATCTTTCCAATGAGTTATTTTTAGAATTTTGAATTGAATCATTAATTTTATTGAATACTTTAAACTTATTGTTAAGAATTGTAGTAATGATTTCTTCACGGTGGTTATTTAAGCTATAAATATCTTCTATACATTTAATATATCCCAAGTTAAAGTATTTAGTAATTGTTTTATCACTTAAACCTTCAATGTTCATTGCATCTTTAGAACAAAAATGAATAATTGATTGAATAGATCTTGCAGGACATGAAGTGTTTACACAATATTGGTCTACTTCACCTTCAATTTTTTCAAGTTTTGAATTACATACTGGACAAACAGTAGCTGGAATGAATTGTTTTGATGAATTCTTTCTTTTTTCTAAAACAACTTCTTTGACATATGGAATAATTTCTGCAGCTTTAAATATTTTAATAGTATCCCCAACTCTTATATCTTTAGACAAGATATATTCTGCATTGTTTAATGTAGCGGCAGAAACTACAGAACCTGATAATTCTACTGGTTTTAAATTTGCTACATAAGTAATTTTTCCTGTTCTTCCAACATTTGTTTGAATTGAGAGAATTTCTGTTTCTACTTCTTGTGGAACGAATTTATAAGCAATTGCTCAGTGTGGGAATTTTGATGTAGTTCCTAATTTATTGTAATAGGCAATTAGATTTTCTTTTAATACAGCACCATCAATTGGATACTCTAAACTATATTGATTTTCTTCCAATCATTGAATTTTTTCATAAGCTTCATCAATATTCCTACATTTAACAGTTTCCCTCGCAGTATGAAAACCATATTCCTTTAATTTTTCAATTACCTGACTTTGTTTTGTTATGTTTAAACGTTTAATATCATCAAAGTTAGGAATATAATAGGCAATCATTTGTAAATTGCGTTGTTTAACAAGATCAGGGTTTAGTCTTCTTAATGTTCCACTTGCAGCATTTCTTGGATTTGCAAATTTATTTTTATCTTCTTTAATTGAATCATTAATAAGTTTGAATTGCTTATGAGAAATATAAATTTCACCCCGAACTTCAAAACGATCAAAATCATTATCAATTGTTTGTGGTATTGATTTAATCATTTTAATATTTGCTGTAACATCTTCACCAGTTTTACCATCACCTCTAGTGATTCCTTTAAATAATTTTCCTTTTTGATAAATCAGAGAAATACTTAAGCCATCAAGTTTAGGTTCAACATAGTATTCAACATCTTGTTTATCACCAAAATTTAATAGTTTTTTTATAGTTTCATCAAAATGCTTTAACTCGTTAAAATTAAATGCATTTGATAATGACAACATTGGTAATATATGATTAATTTTCTTAAATTTATTATCAACTATTCCACCAACAGTACTTGTAGGTGATGATTTAGAATAAAATTCTGGAAATGCTTTTTCAAGAGCATTTAATTCCTTTAAAGATAAATCATATGTTGTATCTGATACAGTGGGTTTTTCCAAACCATAGTATTCATATTCTCATTGACGAAGTTTTTTACGCAAGAAATTTATTCTTTGTCTAATAATAGCCTTTTCATTTATATTCTTTTCTTTGTGAGCACAGACATTACATATTAGTTTAAATGAATCTATATCATTCAAATATTCTCTAAAATCAAATCCATCGCTTTTAATTTGATCAACCTTTGATAATTGGTTATCAATATTTGATTTGTAATGGTTTATTAATATGTTTAAAAATTGTTTATTTTGATTCAAATTACTTTCATCAATAAGTGATAAATATGATTTAATATCAAAATTAAAATCATTTCTAACTATCTTATCTTGGAAAAATTTAATATCATTCATTTTTAATATTTTGTTTTATTTTTAATTGCTTGTGATAATGTTTCGTTGTCTGCATAATTTAATGCAGAATTAATTGGCAAACCAACTGCTAATCGATAAAATGATGCATTAGGTAAAATTTCTTTGATTATGTTTTTTAGAAAAAAAGCAGTAGCTTCACCATTAGGAGTTCAATTTGTTGCAAAAATAATTTCTTTAAATTGTTTTTTCTTTAATTGTTCAATTAATTTTTTAACAATATCTTTATTTAAACCATTGTTTTTTTTGACATTAATTTCCTCATGTAAAACAAAGTATAGTCCACTATATGTATTTGTATCCTCTATTTTTTGTAAATCTTCTGATGAAGAAACAATACACAACTTATCTTGCTCCCTTAAATCATTAGCACAAATATCACATATTTCATTTAATGAAATATTTTGACATTCTTTGCAAAAGTGTAATGATTGTCTCAATTTTGTTATTTGTTCAGATAATTCATTTATGAATTCATCTTTTTGGTTTATTAAAAAATAGCAAATCTTTTCTGCTTGTTTTTGACTGATGCTAGGAAAAGATTTTAATAATTGAATTAATTGATTGAACTCATTAAATTCACTCATGATTAGAACATTCCACTACTAGATGGAGCTATTTCTTCTTTTTGTTCATTAACTAAAGCTATAGCATTATTAATAGCTTCTGTAATCATCTCTTGCAATGTAATAGCATCTTCTGGGTCAATTAATGTTTTATTAATTGTTAAGTTGATAATCTTTAGACCACCAGTTAATTTAACAATAACAGAACCATTTGAATAATCATATTCAAACTCTTTTTTATTAAATTCATCAAGTTTTTTTTGCATTATTTTAGCTTGTTGCATCAAGTTATTAAAGTTCATAATTTCTCTTTGATTTAGGATACATTATATTTTAGTATAAAATATAATAAGTAAATCATATTTGATATGGAAAAACATGAAATTTTCTTTCAAGAAGAATTGGATAGAATTCAAGAATTAATTGATGCTAAAAATTATGCTAAAGCATTAGAAAAAATTAAAGATGTAAAGAAAAACCATTTTTGAACAATGAAACAAAATGACATTCTTGATCAACTTGATAGTGTAGTTACAAGAATGTACACAAAGAGTGTTAATAATGAAAATATCAACAAAATGACAAAAAAAGAAATTTTAAATGAAGCATTAGTTAAAAACAAACTTAATTTAGGCTTGATTGATGCACTTGTTAATAGATTTGCAGATAAAATTGATAAAAACGATATTGAATTATATATAGAAACTTGATTGAATAGCAAAACCATTAATAATGTTGATAAATATTATGTTTTAGCTGCATTAAAAACAATTGATAAATTTGCTAAAACTAAGTTAAAAGTTTATAACTCAAATTTAAATAAAACAGTCCAAATTATTCTTGAAGATTGAGATGAAGATTTTCACAATATTAAATATTATCAGCGGGTATTTAATAACATTGAGAAATATTTTTTTAAAACACCATCATATACTAAATTTGCAGAATCAATAATTGATTCAATATCAATGTGACATTTTGGTGTTGCTACGCATATCGAACACAACAAATTAGCAAAAAACATAATAGAATATATTGAGTTTTTAACTCAAAATAAAGAAATTGAAGATATTGAATTCTTTAAATGAATTGAAGCAATCTTAAGAAAGCAAGAGATGTAAAATTGTTATGAATGATAAACTATCATATTGAATTTCATATATAAAAAAATCAATTTTTTATGAAAAAATATATAAATATGTGTGGAACGGAAATAACTATAAAAAAGGTTGACTTTTATCAGGCAATTGAGGCTCTGGTAAAACAACTTTGTGTAAGCGACTTTTGGAAAATAATGAAGTTTTCAAAATTAATGGGTGTTTAATATCATTGTTTAATTGCAAAAATATAGATGAATTAAGATTAGCAATATTGCATAAAGTAAATAAGAAGGGTTTAAAAATTAAAAAATTTCTTAATTTTTTTAAAAATACAGTTATAAATGCTACATCTATTTTTTTTAATTCAATGTTAGATGAATTCAAAAAAATAAATTTAAATGTAAATAGAATAAATTGAAAACACAAAAAATTTCATAATTTTTTAATATGTCTTGATGACTTTGATAGAACAAAAATACCTTACCAAGAAATTTTTGGTTTGATTAATAATTTAATAGATTCTGGTTGCAAGGTTCTTCTTATTTCAAATTCATTTGATAACAATGAAAATAATTTAACAAGTCTTGGTTTTCATAATGAAAATAAAAGTGTCTTAAAAGATTTTAGAGAAAAACTATTTATTGATGAATTGAAATTAGATGAAACTTTTTTCAATAATGCGATTAATGAAATTAGTATGAATGAACTAAATGAACTTAATAATAGATATGGATTTATTGATGAAAATTTATTAAACAAGATAGTAAATATTGTTGGGAAATCAATAGAATTTGCAAAAAATTTAAGGGTCTATTATGAATTTTTGGATCACTTTAAAGAAATTATTAAAGATATTCTTAAAAAGAATAATGTTCAGAAAAATAATATTCAAGATATATTTTTATCATATTTAAAATATTATTTCCGAATTAAAGAAGATACATATATTTCCTTTATCAATAACGAGGAATCAATTTTACATTATTTGTTAATTCAATATTTTATTGAATGTCGCAAATATAAAATTAAACCCGAAGTGGATAAAATAATTGATAAATTGAAATATGCAAGAAGCCAAGATCAACTAAAGGATTTTTATAATTTTTTTATTTATTTTTACAGATATAAAGAAAAAGAAATATGAAATAAAATTCAATTATTTATTAAATGGCTTAAAAAACAAAAAACTAAGGTAGAAAAAGAAACAGAAGACATCTTACAACGAATTTTGTATTCAATAATTTATTTCTATTCAATTATTGAGAAAACTGAAGATAATAATCTTGATATTATTATTAATAAATTAGCAGATATATTGCAAATTAACAATAAATTTAAATTCACTATTAATATGTTTAACCCTTATCAATCACAATCCGAATCCTATACTTATATGAATAATAGTGATGATTATTCAAAAAAAGAAAATATCTATTTAAATCTTGTTAGACATGTTATGGATTTGTATTTTGAAAAAAGAAAGGAAAACTCAATAAATGTATATACGTATAAATGTAATTATAATGAACCAAAAGAATTGTTAATTGCATTAAAAAAAATTGAGAATGAACATAAATTTGTTGACATTCTTTGCAAAATAAATGATATGAAAGAATTTGTCAATAAATTAGTTAAATTAGATGGAAAGAAAATAGATGAAGTTCGATTTTCGTTGTTTCAATACTATCAACGATATGGTATTAAAGAATTTATTGAAGACGTTTCAAATGAAACTATTGCTAAAATGAATAAATTTAAAGAATTATTAGAAAAGAAAAAAAGTAGTGAAAATGACCCTATCAGAAAAGAGTTACTCAGTTGATTTGTTGATAATATTAATGAGTTAATAAATAAATATGTATTACCATACTTAAAAAATTAATCCTTCTCATTAACTCTTCTTCTTACTCTATAGCTTTTCCTTTTTCTTATCTCTTGACAAGTTAAATTCTAAAGCTTTTTTCTCTAATAGAGGAAAGTTATTAGAAATTTTCCTTATGCTCTCATTGAAAGAATATTCATTTAAAAACATTTTGGCTTTTGTATAAATATCAATTTTTATTGAAGGCTCATTCATTGATTGAACTTCAAACTTTAAAAGAGTTCCATATCTTTTATCTTTAAGATTTTCACTATTTAACAATTTATCATATCGAATGTTTTTAAATAAGTCAGTGTTATTTTTAGAAATTGGGATTAAATTATTTATCCTTACTCCCGCTATTGGTTTTCTGTCTTCATCATATAATTTAACACAATAAAACTCTGGTTTGTTAGTTTTACTAGTCAATGGAGCAAATCAATAATAATCTCTTGATTCAAAAACCATTATACCAACATATGATCGTGTATGACCAAAGTCTTTTGGTTCGCAGATGTTTCTATCATATTGTCTTAAATATTCAATATATTTTGAATTTACTTTATACAAATCAAGTTTATCCATGTTTATGATTATAAATAAAAAATGTCTCCATGAATTGAGAGACATTTTACTTTATACTTGGACTGTTATTGAAGGGCAGCATCCGTTCCTTGACCTTTATACTTGGACTGTTGTTGAGGGCGGCATCCGTTCCCTAACCTTTGAAATATTATACCATAAAATAAAAAAAGATAGGTATAAACCCATCTTATATTGTTTTTAGGTAACCATTTACAAGTCCCAATTCGAATTAGTCAAGCTAATTGGTTTGGGCAACCAGAAGAATCACCTTCAAAGATATTATACCTTAAAATTTAAATTTACTTAGTAATTGTTTAATGATTTGTTTAACATCATCATATGGTTTTTTAGTATTTAAATCTATACCTAATATTTTAATTGTATCCAAATGCTGATACAATTATCAATCATAGCACTGTGGCTATGACAAATAAATTTGAGTTCAAAAATCAATTTGTCTTGTTATGACTAATAGTGTTAAATATCAAAGTTGCTAACCCAACTAAAGATATTCATACCAACCCATAAAGTATGATTGCTAATACCATTATTAGAATTGATTTTTTCACTCGACTTTTATCCATAAAAATGTCCTCAAAAATCTTATAGCATTTTTATTCCTAAAAGTCAGCAGGATAATAGCAAAAAATGTATACAAAAATAACTTCTATATATTACATAGTAATATATAGTATTTATATACATTTTCATTTGCTTCCACTCACATAAAAGCCCCGTTTTTAATTTTATAAATGGTATAATTAATGTGTATAAAATTTTATTCTTTTTATGATAAAAAAAATTAGATTTTCTGTTAACAATGATATAGATTTATGTAATGATAATAAACCATGTAAATTTATCATTTTAATAGGAAACAATTCGACCGGTAAGACATATACTATAGAAAATTTAAATAAAGATTTTGAATATTATGCTTCTCGTGGTACAAGTAGTTTTAAATATATTTTTTTAGTAGGTAAATTTGATTCTTCAACATCCGGCTGGCAAGTAGCACCGGTATTATCTTGAAAACCAAAATGTTTATATATTCCATCATTATCTAAAAATATTCAATCGCAAACTACACCAAATCAATTAAATAATTGTAGTAAACTTGTAGAAGTAATTGAAAATTTATTAAGAAAAGATGATGAAGATAATGATAGTAATAAGGATGATGAGTCATATAAAAAAGATAGGTATAAAAATTTTATTTCAGCATTTTTAAATGATTTTTTTGGTACAAACAAATATTGAATAGATAAAAACAATTCCAGTAAGCAAGTAACAATTATTAAGAACAAAGAATTAAGCATTAAATGTGCATCATCTGGTGAAATTAGAGCATTATCATTAATTACATATATGCTTACAAACAATGTATTTAATAACAATGATAATTTATTGTTATTAGATGAGCCAGAAACTTTTATGCACCCAAAAGCACAGATGCATTTGGCGAATTGATTCAAAAATTCTGAGGTTAATGCTCATGATAGAAAAGGAAATTATCAATATTTTATTGCTACTCACTCACCATTTATTGTTAAATCATTCTTGGAAAAATTTAAAAATGATACAAAAATTATTTACTATAGCAAAAACATTGATGATAAAGGTAAAATGACTTATAATATCAAAACTATTGATAAACCAATATATTTAAATTCTGATAACATTTCAATTTCTGAAATAAATTTTCATGTTTTTCAAATTCCATCTAATGATTACTTTTTAGAATTGTATGAGCATCTAATGAAAAAATACATGAATAAATATAATGTTACAGAAATAAGTTTTTTTGGCTTTGATAAAGAATATTTAAGAACTAAAGACAGTGAATTAATTCAATATGATAAACAATCAGCTAATAATGATGGTGAACAAACGAGTTTATCAAGATTTCGTCACTTAATAGCACACGGTGGTAATATTGGTACTGAAAAAGGATATGAAAATTATTGTAAAAACGTTTTTAATTCCACACCAACAACTAAAGCTTTTTATGATGAATATAAAAATGAATATATGAAATTGTTAGAAAAACAGATAAAAAAGTTAATTACATGTATTAATGAGTTTCAATAGCTTATCTCACTAACTCTTCTTTTTGCTCTATAGTCTTTTCTTTTTCAAGTTCTTTTGCTTTTTCAGATTTAATTAATTTGAAATAAGGTAAAAGATTGTGAGCACACAACTGATAGTTAACTCTTAAATGTTGACATTTAGATGGTTTATTTTCTAAACAAGCCATCATTTTCTTAACAACTCTTTTATGAACCTCTGGTTGATTAAGATAATTAAGTTCATCACGGCAAAGTAAGCCATATTTAAAGTCTTTAGATAATATCTTACCAATGCTAATGTAATGTACTAATTCATTGTCTATTGGTATAGCTTTACAAAGTAAAAGCGAGCCAACATAATTCTTGCGACCATCATATACTTTTTCAAAGTCATATGTATCTTCACGATTAAATCAGTTCTTATCTCCGTCATGTGTGATAGGAGCAAACATTGAAAAACCTTTATATTCAATAATCACACCAAAATACTTATCAGAATTTCTTCTATTTAATCCATAGTGCGAATATACTTGTTTATCTACTTCTTTACTTGGGCGGTAAGCAAATTCACCATCCCCTCGTAAATAATCTATAAGTCTTTGATCTACTTCAAAAATTCTAAATTTATTATTTAACATTTACAATCCCTGATTAGATAGCTTCACAGCGGGTTCAGGAAGACCACAAACTTCTTAATTAGTATTATTATACCTTAAAATTTAAATTTACCTAGCAATTGCTTAATGATTTGTTTAACATCATTATATGGTTTTTTAGCATTTAAATCTATACCCAATATTTTAATTGTATCCAATGGTGGTAAACTTGATCCGCTACTTAAAAATTTAATGAATTTATTTAACATATCTTTATCGCCATGATATATTTTATATGCAACAATTAAACCACATATTTGACCTATAGCATATTTGTAAACATAAAAATTACCTGCATAAAAATGAGGAATTCTTAAAATAGTAGACAAGTAGTATTTATAAGGTTCCTTTTTAAATTCTGAAAGTTTAACATCACTTAAATTTTCATATTTTTTCAACATTTGTAAAAATAAATTTTTAATGGTATCAGTTGCAAAAGGTTGCATATTGTTTATCATTTTATTTGCTTCATATTCAAAATTAGAAAATTCAATTTGTCTAGTTGTAGAAGCGAAGAAATTATCTAATAACCTTTTTAAATAAAAGTTTGTCATAGTTTTATCATTTTTATATTTATTCAATAAATACAAAATTAATAATGTTTCTGTTGTGATACTTGCTATTTCTGCATAGAATATGCGTGTATCAACATATACATCTTGTGCTTTGCAAGAATAATATGAATTCATTGAGTGCCCCAATTCATGTGTTATTGTTTCTACAGAACCCATTGTTCCATCAAAATTCATTAAAATATAAAATTTATCCAACCCCTTGATGCCACTGATAGAATAAGCACCAGTTAATTTATTCTTTTTAGGTAATCAAGATATTCATCTTTCATTAAATGCAGTTTTTATATGTGATAAGTATTCTTTTCCTAAAGGTGACAAAGCATCTAAAACAATCTTTTGTGTTTGTTCAATGGTTACTTTTATTGGTTTAGAAGTAAGATCCATAGATCTATCTCATGGCTCTAATTTATTAATTTTCAATTGTTTTTTTAATAAGTTTTCAATTTTATTTTTGTATGTTGAATAAATTAATTTGAAACTCTCAACATTTTTATAAATATTCAAAATAAATGATTCATCTATTTCATCAGTAAATGCAGAGGCACTAACATAATCTTTAAAGCCACGTAATTTAGCTGATGAATTATATCTTAAATATGTGTAATATAAAGTTTGTGTTAGTGTATTAGCAATTTCATCATATGCCAAGTTGAAATTAATTCAAGTATTCTTTCTTAGAATTCTATCATCTGATTTCAAGTATTTAGTTACATCGCTTGTTGTGATTATTTTATTTAGTTTTCCATTCTTATCAGTAGCTGGTTTAAATTTTAAATCACTATCAGTAAGTGTAGAAAATACATGAGCAACTCCACCATTTGCTAAGGAGATTTTAGCTAATGACTTCTCAACATTAGGTTCCAAGATATGTGGTTCAAATCTAAGAATACGATCAAACCCTATTTGATATTTTTTTAAACTTTTATCTTTTAGATAAGATTGAATAAGCTTCTTATTTTTAATAACAATGTTAGTATAATCAGACATTTGTGATGATATTTGATTATCAATCATATTTATTTTTTGTGATAAACCTAATCACTTTGTGTTAATCAAATCTGTATTTAAATTATTACTTACATAATTAGATAAACGGTTTTCAATTATTTCCAATTCATCATTAACTTTTATTCATTGTTTGAAGTTATTAATATTTTTATAGAAATTTGGATAAAGATTTAAAACCTGTTTTTGTTTATTTACTCAAGTATTAAATAAGCGATCAAAACTTTTATTATTTAACAAATAATCAAGGTCTCATTCGTATTTATTATTTTTTTGCATTTGTTTCTTTAACTTCCTTATTAATATTTAACCCATAAATAATTCCTGATGTAATTGAGAATACACAAGCTATTAAGTGCAATGAGTTTATTACATAAAATACATACAAATATTTGCTTTCTATATCACTAGGGAATATACCAAATGCAAAAAGAGTAGTAATAATAGCTATCATTTGAATGATTGTTTTTAATTTTCCTCAAATATTAGCAGCAACTACAATTCCTTTTGAACTTGCATACATTCGCATTGCATCCACTATAATATCACGACAAATCATTACAATTGGAATAAATGCTGGTATAGAATGATTAATTGCTAAGACAATTAATATACCATCAACCAAAATTTTATCTGCTATTGGATCTCATAGTTTACCAAAATCAGAAATCCAGTTATATTTTCTAGCTAAATAACCATCTAGTCAATCAGTCGCTGACGCAATAGCGAAAATACATCCAGTAATAACATAAGCAATAGGAATATTTAATTCTATACCAAGTAATGAGTATTTATATAGTGATCTATAAAAGATACTATCTTTAACACCATAAAGACAAGCAAATAGTATAGCCAATATTGCAAAAATTATTCTAATGATAGTAAGTATATTAGGTATTGATTTTTTAGAAATTTTTTGCATGTTAAAATTTTAGTTTACCTTCATATCTTGGGAAAGGAATAGCATCACGAATGTTATCTAATCCCAATATATACATAATTAAACGTTCAAATCCTAAACCAAATCCTGCACTTGAATTATATCCATACTTTCGTAAATCAAGATATCATTGAATTGATTCTGTTTCAATTTTTTTATCTTTAATTTGTTGATAAAGTTTTTCTATATTATCTTCACGTTGACTTCCACCAACAATTTCACCAACACCCGGAACTAATAAATCAGTGGCAGCTACAGTTTTGTTGTCATCATTTATCTTCATATAGAACGCTTTAATATCTTTTGGATAGTTGTATAAGAATACTGGAGCATTATATATTTTCTCACAAATGTATCTTTCGTGTTCACTTGCTAAATCTTTACCAAAGTAAATATTTTTATCTTCAAAGTTATAACCATCAGCTACAGCTTTTTTTAAAATATCAATACCTTCTGAATATGAAATTCTAATGAATTTCTTTTCAACTAAATTTTTTAATCTCTCAAGAATTTGACTATTGTTTGCGGCAAATAATTCAATAGCATCACGGCATTCATTTAACATATCTTGAACAACTGTTTTAATAAATGCTTCAATTATTGACATTAATTGCTCTAGGTCAATAAATGCAATTTCTGGCTCTACCATTCAGAATTCAGCTAAATGACGATTTGTGTGTGATCTATCAGCTCTAAATGTTGGACCAAATGTATATACTCTACCTAATCCTTGAGCATAGCTTTCAGCATTTAATTGACCAGAAACTGTTAATTTGGCTTGAGGAGCAAAAAATGGTTTTTCTTTATCTTCTTGAATATAAAAACTTTCACCAGCACCTTCACAATCATTAGATGTTAAAATTGGACTTGAAACCCAATAAAAACCATTTTCTTGAAAGAATCTGTGGATAGCATATGCAAGTTTACTCCTTAATTTAGCAATTGCTTGAATAGTGCGTGTTTTGCTTCGCAAATGTGCATTTTCACGCAAAAATTCCATTGTATGTTGCTTTTTTTGTAATGGGTAATCTTCATCAGCTTGCTTTAATAAAACAAATTCATCAGCAACTATTTCATATCCCAAACTTACTCTTTCATTTTTAGAAATTTTTCCAATAACTTGAATTGCTGAAGCAATTCTAGCTGCTTTAGCTGATTCAAAATTTTTAGTTGTTTCTTTTTTGTAGACAATTTGAATATTTGCTAATGTGCTGCCATCATAACCTTCAATGAAGCCGATTTTACCGCTATCACGATTTGTTCTAACTCAGCAATTTAAACAAATTTGATCATTTTGTTGCTTTTTTTCAAGAATTTTTTTAATTTCTTTTATCTGAATGATTTTCATAATCTAATATATTATAAATAGTATATTAATCAAATTAGGTAATTTATAGTATTATAAAAACAAATGCAGATGTAATTCAATGGTAGAATATGGCCTTGCCAAGGCTAGTATGCGGGTTCGATTCCCGTCATCTGCTCCATAAAAATACATAGATTAAATAAAAACTAAGTATATAGTATCCAAGTCATTAGATATATGAATCAAGAAAAGTACTATAAAGTGACTGCTAAATGTGGGCATGTAGGAAGAAAAAAGTATATTAAAATAGATTTTCCTATAAAAGCATCCTCAGGTAAAGAAGCAGCTAAAAAAGCAAGAGATTACCCTAGGGTAAAACATGATCATAAAGATGCAATTATTAATGTTGTGAAAATTTCTAAAGAACAGTATTTTGAGTTAAAAAGAAAGAATAAAATAGACCCATATTTAAACAGTAACAATATCCAAGAGCAACGGAGAAAAGCCCCAAATTTGGATGATCGTTTAGATATAGATCCACACAATGTTGAAAATGATAAAAAAATAATACATAGAAAAAGAAAAAACGTTTCCTATAAAAGGAAAAAAAATGCAATTATAAAAAAGTTAGGGTTGAAAGAGATCCAAAATATTAAAGGTTATGGAATTGAAGGAGAAGTTTCTGATCAGGGTAATAATGAATTTGAAGAATTAGTTGAAAATAAAAAAGAAGAAAAGGAAAAAACTAATAGTTCAAATTTAACATTAGAAAATTTACATCCTAATGTTTTTAATAAATTAATTAGAAAAAAAATAATTAATACAATTAAAAAATTCAAGTATTACGATACACACGCACACGTTAATTTTTCACCAATGTGTGAACAAGCTGATGAAATTTTAAATGACTGTTTAAATCAAAGCATATTAGTTAACAATATTGGAACTGATGAAAAGGATTCTTTAGTTGCTTTTAATCAAGCTAAAAAATACAAAAATGCTTTTTGCTCTGTTGGCTTCCATCCAGAAACATTTGGGAATTATACACCAGAACAATGTAGCAATTTTATTGAAGATATTTTAAAACAGAATGATGGGAATATTATTGCTGTTGGTGAATGTGGTTTAGATTATACTGATGAAGTTGATAAACAAAAACAAAAACAAGTATTCATTAAAATGATTTATCTTGCTAAAAAGTATAATTTACCATTAATAGTTCATGTTAGGAAAGCACATGATGATGCAATTGAGATATTAGATCAATATGCTAGAGGTATCAAAAAAGTTATTCATTGTTTTACTGCAAATCCTGAAATTGCAAAAAAATATTTAAAACTTGGCTGTTATATTTCAGTTACAGGGATTGTTACATTTAAGAAAAAAGTTGAAGATATATTAGCATCACTAAAAATTATTCCTATAGATAGATTATTGATTGAAACTGATTGTCCATTCTTGACTCCTGAACCACATAGAGGTAAACAAAATAAACCCCAATATGTAAAATTAGTTTTTAATAAAATAAAAGAACTATATGCAATTGATGAAGACAAATTAATTAAACAATTGCAAGAGAACGCAATAAGATTTTTTGTGGAAAATAAAAAGTAGCATCTTGCTACTTTTTATTTAATTAATAATCTTTTTTTAAACGTTTGTAATATGCTTGCGGATGTTTGCATACTGGACATATTTTTGGTGCTAATTTACCAACAAATACATTTCCACAATTCATACAAATTCATTTTTCAGTAGTTGCGGACTTAAATGTTGTACCTTTTTTAAGTGAATTTGTAAGACTTACATATCGATTGTAATGCTCTTTTTCAATTTCACCTACCGCATTAAATAACGCTGATATTTGTAAATATCCTTCTTGTTTAGCAATTTTAGCCATTTCGCGGTACATATGAGTTGTTTCTTCATATTCACCATTAGCAGCATCCATTAAATTTTCTAAAGTATTAGGAATTTGATTATTTTTTGAAAGAAGTTTAAACCAAATTTTGGCATGCTCTTTTTCATTGTTTGAACTTTCAGCAAAAAAGCTTGCTATTTGTACAAAACCATCTTTCTTAGCTTTTGAAGAATAGTATTGATACTTAACGCAAGCTTTGCACTCACCTTCAAAAGCTTTCATTAAGTTTTTGAAGGTTTTAGAGTTTTTGAAGTCCTTAGATTTTTTACCTACGACTTTTCTTTGCATGTTTCTTTGCAGGTTTCTTTGTTGATTTCTTTACAGCTTTTTTTGCTGATTTTTTACAACATTTGCAGCAAGATTTCTTTGCAACTTTTTTGCTTGATTTTTTTGCAATTTTCTTTGTAGTCTTTTTCATAACACTATTAATTATAATAAATTACAATAATTTATTATGAAAAAATTTAATGCAAATTTTTTTATTGATCCTGTTTTGAACAAAATAGATTTTAGTGATGAAAATAATTGAATGATTGAACTAGTTAATACACCAGAATTCAAACGTTTAAATCGCATCCATCAATTAGGTGTCACATATGTAATTTTTCCAACTGCAACACACAATCGTTTATCACACAGTTTAGGAGCATATGAATTAGTAAGAAGGTTTATTAAGCATTTACATTTAGATGTTATTAATCCCTTTGAATCAAAACATTTATTATGTGCAGCATTATTGCATGATTTGGGTCATGGACCAAATTCTCATGCATTCGAGAGATACACAGGTGTTAGTCATGAGGAATACACAAAGAAAATTATTTTGGATAGAAAAACAAATATCAACAAAATTTTAATAAAGCATAAAATCAATCCAAAAGAAGTTGTAAACATCCTACAACAAAAATCTAAAAACAAATGAGCAACAGATTTAATTGATTCACAAATTGATGGTGATCGGATGGATTATTTATTAAGAGACAGTAATTATACTGGTGCAAGTTATGGAGCAATTAATCCAGAATACATTATTAATGGAAGTGTTCTAATTAATAATCGAATTTGTTTTGTTATGAAGACAATATCAGAAATTGAAAATTTATTGCTTGGTAGATATCATATGTACAAACAAATTTATTCTCATAGCAATTCTATTAAATATGAATTTGTTATTCAACAAATGTTTGTAAGAATTAAATATCTTTATAAACATGGATACAAATTTAATGATGAATACAATTTGTTAAAGTTATTTAAACCATATTTAGATGATAAAGAATTTTCATTAGATCAATTTTTAAAACTTGATGACTATATATTTTCATCATTTATTGAATCTTTAAAGTATGAAAAAGACTTAATTATTAAAAAATTACTTGCAGCATATTATGACGAGAGTTTAATTTCAGTAAAGGAAGTGAAACTTGTAGAAAAATTAAAAAGTAATTTTTTAGAAGGATACTATATTACAAAGCCAATTGATATTTATCACATTAATAAGAACGATGAAATCTATATATATGATGAAGTAAATAAAAAAATAATCGAATTATCAAAAGTAAGCACAATAATTAAAAAGTTAATGAATGTTAAAGCTAAAATTATTTATCAAATTAAGATTAAATAATTAATGTTGGAATTTTAATGTTTTTTCATAATTTTTATAGTTTGGACAAAATTCAGCAACTTTGTTTCAAAACAAACTAGAATGATTTTGATGAAAATAGTGAGAAAGTTCATGAATTATTAAATAATCAATGGTGTCTAAGTCAAAAGCTAACACAAAAAAACTAAATGTTACTTTTCCACTTGGGTATGTGTAATATGCAAATTTTGAATCTATATCTTTGAAAATAATTTTTGTTACCTTAGCATTCATTTTCTTAGCTCAATATGAAATTCGTTTATCCATATACTTATGAGCAATGAACTCACAAGCTTTTTGAAACACACCATATTGTCTATTAACATTTGTTAAATGTAAAAAAATTGTCTTATTAATAATCTCAAATTTGTTTGAAGTTGAATTAATTGTTTTAACTAAATATGTAATTCCACATATTGTAACTTTTTTAGAATCTTTAAAAAAATGATTATTCTCTTTTATTTTCTTAGCTATTAAAAAGTATTTTGCTAATGCTCTTTGAACAAATTTTTCAGAAGTATATTTACCTTTAATATAGACTAATTCATTATTTTCATCAATAGTGAAGTAACTATATGTATTATTAGGAGATTCAATTACTTTATACGTAATTAGTTCACCATCGATAACTTCAGTCTTCAAACTAAAATTATATTTACTTAAATGTCTAGCCATTAATAATTATTGTTTTGTCTTTGGTGATTGATTTCATTTTTTCTATTGTAAGCTGCTTTAATTTCATCAAAGTTAAAACATAAAATATAACCTAATTGAAGATATTTTTTGTATCAAGAAATTATCCTTAATTTTGTATTTAATTTATTAGTGCTTTCAAATAATTCATTAAAAAATATGGTTATCTCTTTTTTTGAATATTGTTTTTGATTAAAATTAATTGTTAACTTATCAAAGCATTTAACATTTTTAGCTATTGCTAGACTTGTTATAAAATGAATACCATCAACATATTCTTCCAAAATAATATTTTTTTCACTTGGTTTTTTATTGCTTCAAAATTTAAAGCATCTTATTTCATTAGCTAATTCTGACAATTCAACAGCAAGTGCAAGCTTTAATTCATCAAGAACATCATCATAATGTAAATTATGGTTTGAATGAATATGTTTATCTAATTCAATTTGCTGTTTAAATATATCTGTTAAATCAATAGTTATTTTCATTTGTCAAATAATTAATAATATTTTAATTGTATTATATTATATGTGTAATATACATATGGCCACATAGCTCAGCGGTAGAGCAACCGGCTGTTAACCGGTTGGTCGTAAGTTCGATCCTTACTGTGGCCGCCATATATGGCCTGTTGGTGAAGTGACTTAACACATACGCCTTTCACGCGTACATTCATGGGTTTGAATCCCGTACAGGTCACCATACCATGGAGCGCTAGCTCAGCTGGGAGAGCATCTGCCTTACAAGCAGGAGGTCAGGGGTTCGAGCCCCTTGCGCTCCACCATAAATAGAGGTTGATACGAGAGTGTCAACCTTTTATTTTTATAACTTGTTTGAATAAAAAAGTATGGCAATTTTTGCCATGCTTTATTAAATGTAAATAATAATTATTTAACAATTCGACTAAATCATTCAACTACGTATGTTTCGTTAATGTCTTGGTTTAGTTCTTGTCTTTCTGGGAATCTTACATATTTACCAGAGAAAGTAGATTTATCAACATTCACAAAACTTAATGTTGCATTTTCGAAAGATGCTTTAACAATTGGTAAAGTTCTTGACTTCTCTTTAATTGTTATTGTATCACCAACTTTAATAATTATTGAAGGGATATCACATTTCTTACCATTAACAAGAATATGTCCATGGTTAACTA
>Ga0256407_10006536_pt1 | contig 17941 bp, 14 predicted proteins | sample RumenRJG_04DNA_FD_193489 | JGI IMG/M metagenome (GOLD analysis project Ga0256407, IMG submission 193489) | Bovine rumen microbial communities from Lethbridge, Alberta, Canada - RJG_04 | ecosystem: Host-associated > Mammals > Digestive system > Stomach > Rumen | place: Canada: Alberta...
AAATTATCTACATTTGGTCTTAAATCATATGTATAATTAATATTCACAATATAATTAAAAAATATTTCGAATTCTTTTTTAGAAATTTTTATTAAATCTTTTATTCCTACTGTAACTTCATTATTATTATTTTTTAAATATAAAATGAACTCTTTCCAAGTTATATTTAATAAGAAGTTCAATTTCAATTTTTTGTCTTTAATTATATATTCATCTAAAAATTCAAAATTACAAAACAAAGAAATTAAATCATTCATTGGAATTTGAAGTAATAAATTATTTCTGTATTTTGAAATATCACTTTTAAAATATCTTAAAACATCCCTTACTTTTTTTTTCTTTGGGACACCAATAGTAAAAATTGATTTTTCTACATTTAAACATGAATTTAATAATTTTTCATATATATTAATACAATTGATTTTTACTTTTTTAATCAAATTTCTATGTTTAAAATATGTTCTAGAAGATAAAACAATTTTATTTTTCACTTTTTTACATTTTTTTTCATGTACATATAAATTATGATCACTATTTGAATAATTTGAACCTTCACTTATTGAGGATGATAATGAATTTGATAAATCATCATCATCATAATTCCTTTCTTTTTTATTTTCTTCAAAAATTGACATTTTAATATTTAAATTAGATACCAATTATATTATATTTATTTATTGAATTATTATTGAGAAAAAACTAAATATCATATTTATATATATAGATATAATATTTAAATAAAAGCAAACAAAATTTTTTTGTTAATAAAAAATAAAAAAAAATTATTATTTTTTTTTATTCATGTAAATCATTATTACAATCAATTCCTTTTCCAATACCTTCAACTTGAATAGTACTATGTTTAATATGATATTTCTTCTCAATAATTTTTTTAGCAATAGGTAAAGTTTCATCAGGGAATTTACTACTAATATGACAACTAAGAGAAACTTTCCCTACGCTCAAACTCCAAACATGCAAATCATGTATATCAACAACACCATCAATTCCTTTTAAATCACTTTCAAGTCTATTTAAATCAAAATCAAAAGGTGAACCTTCCATTAATACACTAATACAATCTTTTAAAATTCTAATAGTAGTAAAACCAACAATAATACTAAAAATATAGGTACAAATAGGGTCAGCAATTGATAAATTAGGATAAAAAAAAATTATAATACCTGCAATAATAACGCCTACATTTTGTAAAGCATCACCAATAACATGAATTAAAGCAGCTCTCAAATTAACATTATCATTTGTTCCATGGCTTTTTTCCTTGTTTTCATCATGAACATGATTATCTTTATCTTCATTTTTAAATTCATGTTTATGTTCATGATCATGTTTATGATCATGTTTATGTTCATGTTTATGTTCATGATCATGTCCATGACTATGTAAATGAACATGACCAATACCTTGATAAGCTAAAACTATACCCATAATTAAATTAAAAGCAAAACCAATAATAGCAACAAGAACCATAATAAAACCATCAACAGGTGGGACCTCAATAATTCTTAAAGTAGCTTCATACAATAGCCAAATAGTCAAACCCCATATTAAAGTAATACTAACTAAAGCACCTATAATTTCAGCACGATGGAAACCAAAAGACATTTCAGTCGTTGCAACTCTCCTACTAATAAAAATTGATAAAATTGATATTATGAAACCTAACAAATCACTTAGTAAATGAGCTGCATCACTCATTATTGCTATACTATTTGCTAAATATCCTCCTATTATTTCTATTATCATAAAAATTAAACATATTATACAAACTAATGTTAATTTTTTCATTGCTTCTTCTTGGTTTTTTAAATGCTCATCATGGGATAAGTTGTTTAAACTCTGAGATATCATATCGTCTCTTTGAAGTAAATTTTCAGTTAAGTCATTTAAATTTTCTTTATTTGTTGTCATTTTAATTTATTTTTTTTATTATTTTTTTAATTGGTTTTGTTTTTTATTTATGTTATATGAATCTTATATTTAGAAATTTTTTTATATTTTTTATAATTTTTTTTTCAAAGTATTTATTTATGTAATATAAATTAAAAAAAACATTTTTGTGAAAAATGAATCTTATTTTATATAGAAAAATAATTGTTAATGGAATAATAAATATATTAACACTTTAAATCTTAAAATATATCACAGGTACATTTTGTTGTGTCTTTACTATTATTAACATTTGGTTCTACTGTATTTTCTGAATTATATTTTTTCCAACATTCAACATTTATTACATCAATTTTTCTATTAAATTTTACTTTTTTTTTCTTTGTTTTTATATCATCTTTTTCTTCATTATTTTTATTTATATTTTTATTATTTTTATTATCATTACTTATATCATTTGTATCTAAATCTATTTTAATATTATCTTTACTAATATCTTCATTTTCAAAAATCTTTGTAGGCTTTTTTTTTAATTTATTATTACTTTCTTTTTTATTTTTGACTTGAGAACTCATTAAAAAAATAATTAAATATTTTTAATAAATTTTTATTTATTTATTTTTTATTTTAATTATCAGTTATAGCATATATTACTTCTATATCCCTATCTCTTTTTAATTCTTCAAGTGTAGATGAAATATCTTTAAGAATATCTCTATTTTTTGAATTTTTATTCATTTTTTTTAATATAATAACACAATTCATTCTAACATTTGCAATTTTATCTCTTGAAAGTCTCAATATATAAGGAAATAATTTTTTTTCCAAAAAATCATAATTATATTCATCATTAGCAAATTCCTTTATTAAAATAGTAACTGTAATTCTAACTAAATAACTATCAGATTTAATCATAGTTGATAATTTAGATAATAATTTTTTTTCAAAATCTTCTCCTTTAAAAATATCATATAATCTTTTCATTAATTTACAAGCAGTTTCCCTAATAGCATAAACAGGATCATTTAACCATTTAATACAAATATTCAAAATATTTTCCATAAAAATTTTTTTATTTAATATCCTAGCAAGAACTGGAATAGTTTCAGCAATTTGATTTCTAATTCTCCAATTTTTATTATTAGAAATCTCAATTAAAGAAGGAATAATTTCTTCAACAATATTATCAATATTCATAATTTCATGTAATTTATCTAAATTCTTAATAAGAACCATTCTAATATCATGTTCATTATCTTTAATCATCTCAACAAAAATAGGATAAATATAATCATTAGTTAATTTTTTATCAACAAAAGAACACATTAATAATAAATTAGAAGCTAAAGCACTTCTTACATAATTATAAGAATCTTTTGATAAAGGTTTTAATCCAGATAAAACTTTAACAAAATTACTTTCTCTTCCCAAAACTTCAGAAATCATTTCTAAATTCCTACAAGCACTTGTTCTAACTTCAGCTTCTGGATCTTCAATAATTTTAGCATATGAATCAATAATAATATTTTTAATATCATTACTATTATTTTGAATTAAAGGACCAAATGAACAAACAATTGGTAATTTTTCAGAAAAAGTTAATCTAGTTCTCCAACTTTCATCATTTGCTAATTTAGGTAAAATATTAGATAAAAATTGTCCATAATCCATAATATTAATTACATTTTTTAAATTTTCAATAGAATCCATTAAATTAAATCTAACAGTATCATTTTTTTCATTAATTAATTTATTAAAAAACTCTTCAAAATCATTTCTTTCCATATAACAAGAAATTTTTTTTAAACAATAAACCAATTCAATTTTAACCATTTGATTATTAGAATTTAAAAATTCTCTCAATATTTTCATCATATCTTTCCTATCTTTCTCATTAAAACCACCATAACAAGTTCCAATAAGTGAAACAGCATTTCTTTGATAACCATTATCTTCAGAAGAAGATAATTCATTAATTAATTTCATAAGTTCAGAATTTAATTCATTTCCATATAAATCTAAAGCAGCTTCAATACTTAAATTAATTTCTTTTCTTATTACTGAATCATCAGTATGGAGAATTGTTTCTAATAAAGGAAAAATGTCATGAATATAATTTTTTCCTCCAATTCCTTCTATAAATGAAACAATGTCTTTTGATAATTCTAAAAGACAATCATCTTCCTCAATATCTAAACAATTAATTAAGTATGGAAGAAAATCTTTTCTAAAACGTTCTTGACCTATTTGATCAATGATTAATGGAATGTTGTGAATTGCGTTTGTTTTTACTTTTGATTCTTGGCTTTGGAGATCTGATATTATTGATTTTAGAGTTGGTTGTTGGATGTCTGACATTTTTTTTTTCTTTGAATGGAGTTTTTTTTATGTTTTATATGTTTGTTTTATTTTTTTATTTTTATTTTTTTTATTTAAATAATTTATTTTTATGGTATAAATTATATTATAATCTTATTTTTATTAAATAATAATTAATTAATTATAATTTAATATTCATATACTAATGTCTTAATTTTGTTTTAATAAAATTGTGCCATCTCTGAATTTATAATATCTTGATTTGTATTTATTTCATTATTTTCAATATTATTATTATTTTCAATATTATTATTATTTTCTTCTTTATTATTATCATCTTTATTCTTATTTATATTGAATTCAAAGTTAATTTCATCATAAATACCTAATTTATTTCCTAATTTATAAACATTAATATCATTTAAAAAATTAGTTTTATTATAATATAATAAATCAGAACAATTTTGAAGTGTAAGACATTCATTTAAAACAACTTTTTGGAATAAATTTACATTTTCCTCATTATTACTATTTTCCTTTCCTATTTTATCAAAAGGAACTTGTTCAGAAAATCTAACAATATTTTCTTTCATTTTCTCAATTTGAGTTTCAAAAGAATCAACAACAGAATCATAATCATAATTATCTAAATTTTTAAATTTATTTAAAGACCTAATTCCTCTTTTAACTTCATCAGAAATTTTTTTAGTTTTACCAATTTCAATCAAAGCAACTTGAAAATATTCTTTCATAATTAATATTTTATTAATACATTTTTCTTTAAAAGAATCTAAAATAATTTTATTTTCTTCATAAATCTTTTGTAAATTACTAAGACTATTTTTAAAATTATTTTCTAAATTACTCAAACAATTATCATAACAATTATTAACACAATCTACTAAATTATCTATTTCACTTAAATAAACACTATTAATCATAGAAGAAGAAGTACTCATTGTATTATCCATTCTTTTAGCAAAATCAAAACAATCTTTTAACTTATTATCAATATCAAATTCAGAAATTTGATTTTGTTCATTTTGATAATTTTGAATTTCATTTTCAAAAAAAATTTTCATATTATTTGCTAATTCTTCAATATTAATTCTTTTAGTATAATCTCTTTCTAAACATCTTTTAATTAAATTTTGTAATAAAGGAGAAATATCATTTGGAATTTTAGGAAAATTTCCATTACAAATATTTTTACATAATTCATCTTGTGAAATATCCATATCATAAATAGGTAATTCAGTACTATACATATCAATTAATAAACAACCAAAAGACCATAAATCATAATTTAAATCTTCACCATTAAAAACAAAATATTCTGGTGGTTGATATTTCATTCTTTCTTTTACAATTATATCATTATTAAACATTTTCTTTTCTGTTATTTCAGTACCAAAATCAAGTAATTTAATAGAAATTTTATCATTAATTCCAAAAACTCCTGGTCGAATATCAGAAGTTTTCTTATTTTCTGATTGTAATATTGTTATTATATTCATACATTGTTTTACTATATCTGTTCTATTATCTTCTGTTATTAAATTTTGTTTTAATGCTGTTTCTAATGAAAAAGCAAAGAATTCAAAAAGTAAATATGCCTCATCTCCTTTTATACATACACCTTTTAAATTTAAAAAATTTTCATAATCTTTAAATTTATCCCATAATATAAATTCATTTATTACTTTTTCATCTTTTGTAATGTCTATAATTTTAATTGTGTATACTTCATCTTTGTAATATGCTTTATAAAAAATACCACTTCCTGTTGTACATATTGGATTTTTATCTATTTTTATATCTGAATAATTTATTATTGGGATATTTAAATCTTTTATTGATTTTTCATTTATTTTTGGATTTGGCTTAAATCTTAAAAAATTTAACATTTTTTAAAAATTATTTTTGAAAATGGGTAATTATTTAATTTATATAATTGTTTTTAGAAATAAACGATTTAAAAGAAAAAATCAAAATTATTTTTGATAATATATTAATTGTATTTACTAAAGAAGTTAATAAAGTATCAAAATATATTTTAGAAATTGAAATTGAATTAAACAACCAAACAAATAAATTAAATAATCTTGTTAATAAAGCAGAAAATTCTTTCCAACAATATGAATTATTAAATTATGAAATTGGAACAATTAAAAAATTATTATTAGAAGTAGCAGGAAAGATAACTCAAAAATTATTAAATGATATTTTATTAATTAAAAATCCAAATGAAGCAATATATCTTCTTATAATGATTTTTTATAAAATAATAAAAAGTATTGATAATAATGATAAAATTAATAATAATAATATTAAATGGGAAATTTTGCAAAAAAAATGTACATATTCATCATTTAATCAATATATATCACTTATATCAGAATTTTTTCATAATGGTTTAAATAAAGAAGATTTAGATGAAGCAATGCCATTTCTTGTTAATTATGAAAAATTAGAAGAAATATTAAAAAAGTTTGGCAATGAATATTTAATTATCCTTGAATTTATTAAAATTAATATAGATTATAATATTAAATTGAATATTATACAAAATCTATATCATGGGAGTTTGAACAAAAATAATAAAATAAATTATCTTCAAAATGAAGTAAATAATTTAAATTCACTTTTAGATAAATCCAAAGAATTATTTAATGAAATGGATAAGGAATTAACAATATTAAAATTTTTAAATATAAAAATGAAAAATTGGACTAAAAATAACAAAATATTTGCATTAAACATAATAACAAAATATAATTTACATGAACAATATAATATAATATATGAATTTTCTCAGACTTCCGAAAAGGAAAAATATATTATTAAACTAAAATCAGAATTTAAAATCAGAGATAATTTTTTAAATAATTTATTTGAAAATAAAGATAAATTTTGTAATGGTTTAAATCAAAAAATTCCTCAATCAACAATAAATTATTTATTTAATAATGAAAAAAATAAATATTTATTATCATTAGACAATAAAACAAAAAAAAAGAAAAATAAATTAAAATATTATGAATTAAATTTATTAATAAGAATTAAAGCTCCTTCAAGTATTAATATGGCTCAAATAAAAAATCAAAATATTAGTACAGAAGAAACTACTGGAAAAACTAAAAATGAAAAAGATATTTATAAATTAAATAATATTAATAATAATATTATAGAAACTGGTCAAATTTTGTATAATGATGAAAAAATTAAACTTAATCATTTTACTGAACATAAAAATAAAAATAATAAATCTGAACATACTTTAATTTTAGAAAATAATGAAATTGATTTAAATTGCTTATATTGTTATAAATTTTCAAATTAAATTACAATAAAATTAAATTTAATTTAAGTTAAATATAGTTATATATATTAAAAATATAAATTAAATAAATTATTTTTTATATTATTTCCTTCATATATTTCAATTATATTGGAATTACCACCAAAACATAACATTTTTTCTTCAAAAGAAATTATTGAATTAATTGATGTATTATATTTTAGAGGAATATTAATTTCTACATTATCTAAAGAATAAATTTCATTTAAATCTTGTCCTATTAGATATTTATTTTTATAATTATATATTGTATTAACTATAGAAAATTGAGGATATACTTTTGTACATATATTTAATATATCATTAAATTTAATTATAAAATTATTACATGAAACTAATAAAAAATTATTTGATTGTTCTATTGACTTAATTGAATATGATAATTCAGAATTATTTTTATATGAATTAATATTATTTTCAATATATATGTTTTTTTCTATATCAAAAATACTTTTTTCTTGAATCTTTTTCTCTCTAATATCAAATTTTTTTAATAAAGAATTATTTCCTCCTAAAACTATTTCATTATCATTTCTAAATTGTGCATTATTAATTGAAGAATCATTAAAATAATTGCATATTAATTTGGAAGTTTCTAAATCAAATAAATTTAATTTTCCATTATTTGAATAAGTTATTAATTTATTTGAATTTAAATGACATCCATTAATTATTATATTATCATTTATTTTTGTATCAAAAAAAATTGATTTTTTTTCAATTTGATTTATTTTTATTTTTTGTAAATTTTTTGAATTAATATTTGTTTGAATTTGATTTAAAATATTATCAATTGAAAAAGAAAAGGTATTAAAATCTCCAGTAATATAAATTTCATTATTATTTTTATAAATTGAAGTAAAATTTCTATTTTCCTTAAAATTAAAATTATCAAAACAAAAACATAATAAAGGAGGTTTTAAATTTTCTTCATAATTATTATTTGTTACAATATTTTCTAGTAAAAAACAATCATCATTTTTATCATTATTTATATTAAATTCATCATCATTTAACTTATAAATATTTAAAATCCCCCAATCATCTAAAGCAAATAACATTTCATTATTATCAATATCTTTAACTGTAGTCATTCCTACAATATTACAATTTTTACTACTAAAATAATTTAATTTTTCTTTCATTATCATTAGAAAAAAAATAATTTTAAAAAAATTACATATTAATAAATTAATTAAGTGATTTAATGAGTGTTTCAAAACATCAATCTAGAACAATAAGAATTATAGAACCAATTGCAAATTTATCAGCATATATTAATGAAGCACAAAAAATTTATGATTTAGAAAATAAAATAATAAGAATTCCAAAAAGAGAAAATTTTTTTTTAACTGCAAATACTGATTCTATAAACTCTATTAATTCAAAAACATTAATTCAAGAAAAAATACCAAAAATAAATTCACGTTTATATAATCCAATAAAAACAGATGATAATTTTAATGTAATAAAAAAAGTAAAAGAAATAAAAGAATTGGCTGAAAAAAGTTTAAAAACATATGATCCTTTTATGAGAAATAAAACAAGAGTTGCTTTTGATTCAAGAAATGCTGATATAATATTTGAAGCAAGAAAACAAATTAATAATTTTGAAAAAAGACAAGCTAATAAATTACTTGATAAAATGGGTTCTTTACATAAATTTTATAAAGAAAATAAGCAAATAGCTATAAATAATGTATTAATTAAATTATTAAATAGTGAAAGTAAAAAATTAGAAGATTTAGAAAAAGAAAAAACCAAAAATATAAAAGAAGGAAAAGCAACTGAAATTATAAATGAAAAATATTTTGAAGATTATTCAATCCTTCAAAAATATACAATAAAAGAAATTGATAAGATTATAAATATTATTCAAGATAAATATAGACAATTATTAATTCAAGCAAGAATAATAGAAAATAATAATAGAATTATTAATGATGAAATGTTTAAAGAATTAAATAGAATTGAAGATTTAAGAATTTATGCTCAATTTATTAATGAAGTTTTTAAACTTCCTAGAAACTTTGAAAAAAAAATTATAAAAAATACTGAATTTACTATAAGTGATCATCAAAAAAATTCAATAGAAGATTTAGTTAAAAAAACTCTTAAACATTATAGTTTTTTACTTAATTCAAATTATGATAAACAAGAAAAATATGTTAATGAAATAATTGAAGATCCTAATACTTTAATTGATCAATTTCATGTTATTGAAAATGATATTATTAAATTAGTTTCTTTTGGTGAAAATATTTTTAATGAAAGTATAATAATGAAAGAAGAACATATAAATGTTATTAATGAATTAAAAAATAAATCAGAAATTTATGAAAAAGAATATAAAGTTGAGAAAGAAAAATATAAAAAGTCTCTTGAAGATTATACAAAAATTGTTTCATTAAAATCAAAAGATAAAAATAATTTTGCAGTAGATTTAATAAATGAATTATATGATTTCTTATTTATTAATCATGAAAAAGAATCACATCATGTTTTAGGAACAAGAATAAATTTTAATAAACCAAAAAAAATTCCAATTGAAATTAAATTAAAAGATTTAATATTAAAAGTTCAAAAAGTAGAAAGAAAAGTTAATAATTTAATAATGAATTTAGAAAATTATGAAATGAAAGATCCAAAAACATTTATTCCAATTATTAATGATTATAAAAGTGAATTAAAATTAACTAAACAACTCCAAGCAAAATATAAAATTGAAGAAGATTTGAATGTTAAAAAAATATTATTTAATAAGAAATTTGATAAAGTTATCATTAAAAGTAGAAAAACTGCAGCACCATTTAGAATTGCAAAAAAACATAAAAAAGTTGAATTAGATCCAGAAAAAGAGAAAGAAATTGAAGATATGAATTTAATATTTTATTAAATAATATAATTAAAAAAATTATTTTTTAATCTATTTTCCAAATTTAAAATATAATATTTCCTAAACTAAAATTTAAATAATATTTATTATGTTTAAATAATTTTCAAAATTGAGATTCATTGGCAACTTGGAAAAAATCTCTATAAGTTTGAAAAAAAAAATCTGCTAATAATTCATGAATTTTAACAACTAATTTAACATTTTTTCCATTTTGAACATAACTAATATCAAATTTATTTTTATCTTTCTCATTACTTTTTTTAAAATCATTTATATTCATAATATTAATTTTTTCTTCCTTATTATTATCATATTTAATAATCATTTCAAATTTATTAGTTTTTTCATCTTTATTAAAAGTAATAGTCATTTGTTTATTATGAGATAATAATCCTTCAACTTTTTCAACTTTAAAATCAATTTTTCTTATTTTTTGATTTTTCATTTCTTTTTTCATATCATATAATTTATTAACCAATTCTTCTCTTTCTTTTTTTAATTCTTTTATTTGTTTATCTTTTAGAAAACATTCTTTATTTTTTTCTTCTAATCTTACTAAAGAATCAGTTGCTTGTTTTATATATTCATCATTTTCTAATTTAAATTTTTTATATTGTTCATCATATTTATATTTATTATCTTCAAAATCTTGAATCATTTTATTAACACTTTCTCTTTGCATTGCTAAATTTCTTATTTCTTCTCTTAAATCTTCTTTTTCTTTTTCAAGTTGAGTAATTTTTGTTGCTTGAAGTGCAATTGATGTTTGAAGTTTCATTTGTTCTTGTTCAAATTTTTCTTTATCTTCTGCTAAACTTTGAAGTAAATTTTTTTTTTCATATTTTAATTTATTTGTTTCTTGTTCTAATTGAGTTATTTTTCCATTATTTTGATTATCTGAAAAAAAATTTCCAACAAAATTTCCTATTTTACCACTTTTTTTTTTTGGACCATTTTTACTTCTTTCAAGACTTAATTTTGCTTGTAAATCAAATTTTTCTTTATTTAAATCTGTTATTGATTGATCTTTTTCTTGTATTATTTGTTCAAAATTTTTAATTTTTTCTAAGTAATTTGATGATTTTTTTCTTTCTTCTATTAAACCTTGTGCTAATATTTGAAGTTTAATTAATAAATCTTTAATTTTTAAATCTTCTTTTTCTTCTAATCCATCCATTTAAATAAGAATAAGAGTAAAAATTATAATTGAAATTATATTTTTATTTATCAAAATTAAATAATATTTTTTATTTATTTATTTATATTTTTTGTTACATATTCTAACCCTTTTCCAACTGTATTATTCTTATCTTTTAATGCTTGAATTTCAATTTTTAAATCATTACATTTAGAATTAAATAATAAAAGGATACTTCTATTATTCTTATTGTCATTTTCCAAAAATTTAATTTCTTCTTTTTTATTATTTATTTCATTTTTCATTGAATTAATATTTTCATTTTCATTTGAATATATATTTTTCATTGAAGTAGTTTCCCTATTTAATTTCATAATTTGTTCTTTAATTTTTTCAATAACACTTTTTAAACTATTAGCTTCCTTTTCCAAATTTTCATTTTCTAATTTTTTTTCTAAATAATCACATTTATATTTATTAGTATTAATAATTAAATCATTATTAATTTTATTTGAATTTTCCAAAGCAATATTCATTTCTTTAACATTATTATTAAGTCCTTGAACAGTATCTAATAAAACAACAGAATTTCTTTTTTTCATTTGTTTTTCTTGATTAAATGGTTCAACAATATTAGTAGTAATATTATTTAACATATTATTATGATCATAATTAAATGAATTTCCACCTGTTGATGTAATATATGGTTTTGTACTATCATTTGTAGTCAAAAAAGCATATTTTGAATTTGAACCTAATGTCTTTAAAAATTCTTTTCTAAAATTATGTGAATATAATTTTTTCTCATTTGATGGAATTGTTTTTAATATTTGATTTACACTTAATTGCTTTGGGGGATATTTATTTATTCTTTTTGCTAATTTTTCTTGTTGTTTATAATTTTCTAAATTTTTTATAAAAACTTCTTTTATTGTTTTATTTTTTGAATGTTTTGGATATTTAATTGATGTAGAATTTAATTCTTTTAGCATTTTTTATATTTAAATTTTTTTATATGAATATTACTTAATAAATAGAATTTTTTTTTTATTTTTTAATGTAAGTTTCATAATAAAATTAAAAATAAAAATTATGGAAACTAAAGGAAATATTGAAGAAGAACATGAATTACAAAGACAAAAATTTATTGAATTAAATTCAAAACCAATTGAAGATTTAACACTTGATGAAATAATTAAATTAAGAAGATTACTATTTAGAAAGAATATTCCAGCAGAAAGTAAAAAAGATCATGTTAAACAAATTTTCTCAACTTTAAATTTCAAAACAAACGCAAGTACTTATCAAGATGATTTCTTTTATTCAGAAGAAAAAAAAGAAAGTACTTTACATCCAGATTTATATTATCATCATTTAAAATCATTTATGAAATCATATGAGCAAGAAAAAATGAAACATAAAATAATTATAAGAAAATAAAAGAATAAAATAATAAAAATAAAATAATATAAAAAAATGAATTTTTATTTAAAAAAAAAAAAAAAAAAAAATAAAAAAAAAAAAAAAAAAAAAAAAAAAAAAAAAAAAAAAATAAATTTTTATTTAAAAAAAAAAAAAAATAAAAATTATATAAAAAAAAATTATATTAAATTAATGGGTTGTTGTACTTCTCAATTTACAGATTCAGAATTAGAAAATGCAGAAACATTACAAGAAGTAATTTCAGTAATGAAAAAAAGAAGTGAAGATTTAGAAAAAGAAAAAGATGAAATAAATGAACATTTAAAAGATCCTTCAAAAGAAGTAACTTTTGTAAGAATTGATGATTTAACACAAGAAGATTTAGAAAGAAGAGTTCCTTATTTAGAAAAATTACATGAAGCTTATGAAGATGTTATTAAAACTATGGAAAATGTTGATTTACCTGTTGAAGAAACTAAACAACATTTAATTAATATTATGTCTAATCATTTAATTTCATATGATTTATCTGAAAAATATAGAAATGATGTTGCTAAGTTTAAACAATTTGCTTTTGAAAATGAAAAAAGATTAACTGAAGGTTTTACTAAACCTTTACATAATGATTCTTAAAAATTTTAATAATTTTTTTTATAATTTTTTGAGTTTTATGAGTTTTTATTTAATTTTCTTTTTGAATCAATTTTTAATTTTTTTTTTTTTTTTGATTTTTTTTTTATTTTTAGTTTACAGAATTTATATTTTTTTTATATATATATTATTATTTTTTATATTTTTGTTTTTTAGAAAAAAAATATTTACTAAAAATAATTATTGTTTTATTTATACACCATCTAAAAAATTATTTTAAAAAATAAAATCCAATTATATCATTTTACAAAATTGTCTTTTATTTAATATTCTTATAATAATAAATATCATTTTGTGACATAGTTCTATTAAAAGTTTTTTCATAAAAATTTTTTTCTTTATTAAAACTTCGATTACTTTTATTATTTTCATTTTGATTAAAATAATTAGACTTATTTAAAATCATAGTTCGATTAAAAAAATTAGAATTTGACTTTATTAAATTACTTTTATCTAATTTTTTCTTAAATAAAACACTATTTTTTTTATAATCAGGAATTTTTTGATGTAATTGTCTAGGTGCTTTATTAAAACTATAACCAATTAAACTTTTTTTAACATAATTAATATTAGGTTTATAAGTCCCAACTCCAGGATTATCTAAATTATATCTATTAAAATTAGTAGGATTATTCCAATTTTTTAAACTATTTTCTCTTGATTCTTTCCCAAAAACACAATTAGGATTTTTTTTCAGAATAATTTTATAACAATGTAAAATAGAATATTTTCCAATACCAGGATAATTATAATTAAAAGGTTTTTCATCTTTTTTACCTTCAAATTTATAAGAAATTATTTTATTTACTCTTATTGGATTATATGCTGCAGGACCAGGAGAAATATTTTCAAAACTATCATTATTTACATTATGTATTCCTCTCATTGTATATTTTTGTCCTCCTGGATATAATCTTTTTATTGTATAGGAACCTACTCCTGGAGTTTTTGATCTTTTTGTTATGTCTTCATGTCCTTCTGCATTCATTCTATTTTTTTTTATTTTTTTTTGAAAGTTATAATAATTTTTTATATTTACTTGAAACTTTTTGGATTTCGAAATGTGTAATTTGATGGATAATATGCTGCTGGTCCTGGAGAATCGTTTATTTCACTTGATAATTTTTGACCTCTTATACTTTTTGAAAAGGAGTATGCTTTTGTATTTTTTTTCATTTTTTTTTAAATTAATTTTTAAGTTATTTTCTCAATTAAAATTAAAATATAAAGAAAAAAATTTTAAAAATTCATATTAAAAAAAAAGAATATAATATTTTATTTTTTTTATTTAAAAAATATTTAAAAAAATCAATTTTAAAAATCTTAATTAAATAACAGGGACAGTATTAGTTTTTGGAATATTTAAATAAGCAATGATATAAACAAAGAAAGTAACTTGTAAAGTCAAAGTAATAATTGAAGCAGCATACATTACAATCATAAGTAAAGAAACAGCTTGTACATATAAATCTTTATAAGTACAAATAACAATAATATTAATAGCACTTGGTGCAGATGCCATAAATAAAAATATAAAAACTAAAACATCATCACTTTTCAAATAATCTCTAAAAATCCAAATAATTAAAGGACAAGCAAGAAGTGGCATAACAATTAATTTCATAACAGAAATCCAAAATAAATCATAATTATTTAAAAAACTAACTTCATTTCTCTTAATCTCATCATTTTTATCACTAGGAAATTTAATAGAATCAGCAAAAGATAAACCTAATAAAAACATAACAATAAAACCATAAGATTTTCCAACCATAACATTAACTGAAATTAAAGTAGCATTTAACAAAGAACCAGGAGTATTAAAATAAGATTGAAAATAAGGATTTAAAGTAAATACAATAGAAATAATAGAAGCAATTAAAGGAACATTAACAACACTTTTAAAAAAATCTCCAATATTCCTTTCAGGAGCTTGTGATTTCCTAGTTTCAACTTCTTCATTACCTTCAATTCTATGATCAACTAAATCTTCTTCATCAATTAAATAATAAGCACCAGACCATCTCCAAATATTAGAATAAATACTATTCATTGCAATATATAAATAACCTCTTTTTTCAGAATTACCATATAAACCTTTTTGTCTTGGAATAATAGTATCTAATAAAGGACCAATTACTTGCATTAAAACTATTGTCATTGATGTTGTATGTGGTGTTGAAAAAACTGCTTCTATAAATCTAGCTTGACATGGAGAATTTTTTAAAAATTTTGCTATTATCCATCCCATTAATAAACCAAAAAAAAATAAGAAACAACATCCAAATAATGAATCAAATATTAATTCGTAGTTTTCTATACGAAAATTGTTTACTATTTGAGCAAAGATAAAACATGGGAGTATTACGTTTGTTACTACTTTAGATAAATTTTTTTGAAAAGAATCATCGACTATTTTATATTTTTTTGCTAGGATTCCTAAGGTTACTATGTATAGTAAGTGGAATGTACTAAGACTTGCTGAATAGAAACCATTTTGTAAGATTGATGTGTTTGCCATTTGTTTTTTTTTTTAATATTTATTTATTATATAAAATTAAATATAATTATAATCTTTTTTCCCAATTTTTTTATAGGGTTAAGGAATATTTTTTTATTGTATTAAAAATTATTTATTTTTATACTTTTTATATTTCATTTCAAAGTTATAATGATTCAATTTTAAATCTAAAAAAAATTAAAGGTATTAATGTATAATTTTTATATAATATTCAAATTACTCATTGTAATTATTATATTATTCATTAAAATTTATATTATTTATTTCTTTATTCTTCTTAAATCTATATGAATATTTTCATTTATTTATATTTTAAGAGTGATAAAAATTTAATTATTAAATTATTTTTTTTACTTAATTTAAAAATTAAAATGAATCATTATCAATCATCTGATAATATAAATTATATTAATCCATTAGAATATATGACTAATTCATTTTCTCAATCCATTCATTCAACAATGATAGAAAATAAAATAAATTCATCAAATTTTTACAAAGCAAATCCTCTTAATAGAAAAAGAAAAAGAAGAAATCAAAATAAAATTCTAAATAGAAAAATAAATAAAATATTAAAATCTCAAAAATTAACAAATAAAAAATTAGAATGTATAGCAAGTATTTTAATGTCTAAATTTTGTAATTTAGATTTATATGATTATGAACATTTTGAAATTAATATAATAAAAAATGTAGATGATAATGATGAAAAAACAATTGATGAAAATCCATATGTAAGTTATGATGATGATTCAAAAAATGAAGAATTAGAAAATTCCCAAATTAATGATAAATCAAAAGATTTAGAAAATTCAAAAGAAGATGAAAATGAAAGTCAAAACCAAAATAATAATATTCAAAATCAAAAAAATTATGATAATAAATTTTCAAATTTAGAAATTAATTTAAATGAATTGCATATATCATCAAATAAAATTAAAAATAAAATATATAAAAAAGAAGATAAAAATGAATATAATTTAAAATTGGAAGAAGAAGAAAAAGAAAAAGAAAAAGAAAATGAAAATGAAAAAATAAATCAAGAAAATTTAAATATAAATAATAATAATAATGATAAATATAATATTTTACCTAAAAAAAAAGTAGAAATTGAAGAAATTGATAATTTAAATAATTTAAATATTAATTTAGAAAAAAATCAAGAAAATGATGATATTAGTATGAGTAATTTTTCTGAAGAAAAAAATGATATTCAAAAAAAAATAAGTTTAAGCCAACAAAGTAATCAAAGTGAAAAACCATTAAGTTCAAATATGATAAAAAGTTCCCAAGATAGATTTAAAAAAATTAGAGGATTTAATTTTAGAAATAATATAAAGAATAAAAAATCTTTTCAACAAAATGAAAAAAATGAAATTAATAAATTGTTGAATAGAGGACAAAATAATGATGTTCCTTTAAATTTTAATAATAAAGATAATATATAAAAGTAATTTGGGATTATAATCAATATCTTTAATATTTATTTATTGATTAAATAGGTTTTTTCCCAATTATTTTTAAAAAATATTATTAGTTTTAGATATATTATAACTTAGAATAAATCATATCTTAAATATTTTTGTTTTAAATATCATTTAAATTGAGTTAAATAATTCATAGAAAAAAATATATATCACTCATTAAAATATAATTTTTTTATCATTAATTTTTTTAAAAATATTTTGAAAAATAAAATCAATTAATTATTATTTTAATATC
>Ga0256407_10006539_pt1 | contig 17935 bp, 14 predicted proteins | sample RumenRJG_04DNA_FD_193489 | JGI IMG/M metagenome (GOLD analysis project Ga0256407, IMG submission 193489) | Bovine rumen microbial communities from Lethbridge, Alberta, Canada - RJG_04 | ecosystem: Host-associated > Mammals > Digestive system > Stomach > Rumen | place: Canada: Alberta...
AATGATAAGCATATAAAGGATAAAGAACTCGAACAACGCAAAGGTAAACCAATAGCCCCCTTTTAATGTTCCCAACTGCTGAAAGAAGAAAGGGGGCGGCGCCAAGAGCAACAAAAAGATAAACGTTGGCAATAGCTGGACCATAGCCTTATGTTTGGCCACCTCCAAAAACGGGCGTTGAGCTACTGATTCGAACAACCAACCACTAATCATAAAGAAACAAGGCAGTCGGAAGAGGATAAACACAGCATTATACCCCATCCGCGAATCCCCCAAACAGAAATGACAAACATGTGCAAACACCACGAGAATCATTGTAAATCCTCGCATCGAATCGATGTATTCTATCCTTTGCTTTGCCATATCTTGTGCAAAATTACCTCTTTTTCAGCAAAACTATTGTCCTTTAACTCCCTTTAACTCCCTTTAACTGCAATAACTCCCTATCTTTTTGTACTTTTGCAACATGAACCGAATTAACTGGATAGATTGGGCCAAAGCTTTCTGCATGACGGTGGTTGTATTCTGCCACCTGCCACAGCAGGAAGACACCTTCTATCTACAATATCTCGCATCAGTCATTCTTTCAACATTCTTCTTTATATCCGGCTATCTGAAGAAGCCTTTGGAATCTATATCCCAATCAGCCAAGAAATACGGCTATTCACTGCTTATACCTTATTTAATATATAATGTCATTTATTACCCGTATTGGTTTGCCAAGTTTTATATCGAGCATGGCAATATAACATGGGGAGAAGCCATCCAACCTATTATCGGCACGATGCTCGGCCAGCTCAACAGCAGTTTCTCGTGCGAACTAAATGGTGTAACCTGGTTCTTGATTGCTTTATTTGTGATGCATATCTTAACCGATATACTCAACAAAAACAAGCATGGAAAATCAATCATGCTTATATTATCGATCATCACCATGATTCTTTATGGCGCCAACAAGTATTATCATTACGCTCCCTATATCACCTATCATGGATTTATCCGTTGCCTTTGTTTCTTCTTCTTAGGCAACATCTTCAAACAATGGAGCTATCTCAAATCACTGAACCTTAGAAAAGACTTTGCAATCGGCACCACCACCCTACTTGCTAGCCTCATCCTATTTTACTGGCATATCAACGAGAAGCACTTCATCCTCCACATCACCCTATACTATGTGGTTAATCTCGTATCCGTATACGCATTCATCTACCTAAGCCGTTCACTAAACAACATCAAAAGCCGAATCATCACCCTTATCTCCATCGGCACTCTTCTCATCTTCGGCCTCCACAGAATGATGTTAGGCGTAATAGATTTTGGTATAGAGAAGATACTCAATCGCCCAAACATTATCTACGATTGGCATGAATGTCTCATAATAGCACTAATTATTGAAATTGTGCTATTACCCATTATAATCTACAGAAGGAGATGGCCTATTCTTTTTGGCAAAGACTCTCGAAAAGTTCCTTCCATTTCGGCATAATCAAATCAGCACTATAACGCTGTGCCGATTTTACAGCAGCCTGCCCAATTCGTACACGCAGGTCTTTATCTTCAATCAACTGACTTACACGATTAGCAAACTCATTTATATCACGATTCTTAACCAAAAAACCATCAACACCATCCGTAATAATATCAGCAGGCCCATAAGGACAATCAAAAGCTACAACAGGCAATCCGCAACTCATCGCCTCAGGAAGCACCAATCCAAATGGTTCAAAAAGCGAAGTCAGAAGAAGCATAGAACTATTAAAATACTTCTCCAGAATATTTGCAACAGGCTTAAACACGCTAACACCTGGAGCATCAATCTTGCCATCAGTATATACATCAAGAGTCCAATCTGCATGTCGAGCGAATACTATCGACCAAATTCTCAACAAACAGTCAAAGTCCTTTTGCTTAGTAAACCTGCCAACAAAAATAATCTTTTTCTCAGTATACTCACTATATTTATTTGAGTTATTAACATGAACAACATTTTGTATCACATATACCTGTTTATTATACTTAAGCCAATCTTTTGCATCTCCTGCTGTCAAGGCAACTACAGCATTAGCCTTACTAACCTGACGTTTATATTCCCAAATGTGAAGGCGACGAAGCAAACCAGGCCTTTCATAATAATCAGCCTTACAAAGTGTATGTGATTCGACTATTAATGGAGTTCTGCCCCTCACCTCATTTAATACTCCAACAAAATCCAACTTAGTACAAATAATGAGATCAGCACTTATCTGCAATAATGTATCATTAAGTTTAGACTTAAGCTGGGCTACTAATTGTCTATGTAAAAAGAAACGTTTAACAATACTATACGCATACTGTTGATGTAACTGAACACCCAAATCAATATGATTAATCTGAGGATTCAATGAGAATGGTATTGAATGTCCACCCTGATTAACAGTTACAAGAACAACATCATAACCATAGCATTCTGACAGATAATTCATCTTATCAGCCAGCACTCTTTCCATTCCGCCCCATACAGCAAAGGCATCAGTTACATAAAGTATTCTCATCCTCTTTTCACCAAATTATCCTCACTATCCTCATAATGATCTTTTTTATAGAATATACGAGACAATCCCTTTCCCTGTATCTTTACATGCTGAACAAAGCTCTGCCATAACGACTGAGAGCCAATAGTGCCATAACCTGTTACAGGACGAGCTCTACGATTATAAAGGAATGCGATCTTACCAAATGGTTTTAATGACAACGCCAATGAACCATCTTCACCACGACGTATATCCGTACGAATGGTAACATTACGAGCATATTCGGCATTAAATGCGAATACCATTCCACGTACACATAGTTCCGGTCGTTTGAAATGCTGAACGAACAAGAATATATCGCGAATCATCTCAAAAAGGAACAAACCAAATTGGGAATGGTTTTCATCAGGGAAGAAACTCCAGAAAGAGCTAACACAAGAGACATTGGGTTTAGACAACTTTGTCATCATCAAGTTTACATATTGTGCAGGGTAAAAAGTATCTGCATCAATACAGAAATGGTACTTTCCTTTAGCATTTTCCAAACCACATTGACGGGCAAAGCCAGGACTCTGCTTTTGTTCATTGAAATATGGAAGTCCTAAACGTTGGTAGACTTCTTCAGTTCGATCTTTAGAATTATTATTAACTCCAAGTATCTCAATAGGATATTTTGTCTGCAGTTCACTTAATGACCACAGACAAGCAGCAAGTCTTTTCTCTTCGTTGTATGCAATAACAACAATAGAAACCATCGGTTCCCTACTCTGTTTCTGAGAAAGTTTAGTTTTAATCTCATCAAGAATAGAATCAGGAATCTCATCAAGAGGCTTTCCATAAATTGACAGATATTTATCGTACCAGTTCGACATGTATTATATGTTTTGTTTGCGAAGATATGAATTATAATCCATATCTCCAAATTTCAGATTAACTTTTTAAATTTTCCAACAATCCAAATTATTGAAACACACAATGACGAAGACAGAATTCCAACGGAATAGAGTAACATATTTTTAATTCGAGACTGCTTGAAGGAACAAATTTGCGTCCACTTCGCAGGATGATTCATAATCATCTTTATCTCTTTATTTGATATTTGTGGAAAAATACTTTTTCTTCGTTTAAGGATATTGCATGCTATATAGAAATCAGTCATTACTATATTAAAGCAACGATTAGGGAAATACTCTTTATCACATAATCGAGAAGAGAACTGTTTTAGAAAATCTATTGTTCTAACATTATGCAATATTTCTTCTTTATTAATAATTTCCCTTTGCTGATAATTAGAAAGGGAGTTCTCTCTACATATATAAAAATAAGTAATATCTGAAAGTAGAACAGCACGAGATATTAATGTAACCAAATCAAATGTAAATACAAAATCCTCCCAATAATTAGCATTAACGAACCGATGATTATTCTCGCGTAAAACAGACGTTTTTACTAAATAATTGCATGCAGAAGCCTGAATTCCAGCATATTTACGATAAGCAAAACTTGCCAACTCGTCTTTTTTTAGCAACTGCAATGCTGGGTATTGATAAATATTCTCTTCACCTGAGATTTCAATCTTCTTGTATGAACCAAAAACAATCTCAGCATCATATTGGCGGACATTCTGCATCATGAGTTCTATTGTGTTCTCTACAATAACATCATCAGAGTCCATAAAATACAAATAATCACCTTTAGCATTATCAATAATATCATTACGGGAAGCAGAAACCCCAAGGTTCTCTTCATGGTTAATAATATGTATATCACCTCCCATTGGATGTGTTTCCTTTACAGATTGTACCACATCAATCGAGCCATCATTTCCAGCATCATCAACTATTAAAAATTCAATCGAAGAATATGTTTGCGCAAGGGCAGACTCTAATGCTCTGCGGACATAATCTACAGATTTATAAACAGGAATACCTATGGTAACATCATACAATCTCATTGTCCTTTCAACTCATCAAATAATTGTTTCCATTGAAGACCCACTTTATCTATGTCGTATTGAGAGACAGATTTCTGAGCATTAGTACCCATTCTCTTACGAATCTCTTCATTTCTCATTAAATGCATCACTTTTTCAGCAAAAGCATCTACATTGAAAGGCGGGGCAAGATATCCATTCTCTCCATCTGTAATAATGGAACGAGGTCCGTTTTCACAATCAAACGAGACGACAGGAACCCCACAAGCCATAGATTCAATAATGACCAAACCAAATCCTTCGAAACGTGAAGGAAGTAAAAATATGGAACTTGAAAGATATTCCTTTTTCACATCATGAATCGGCCCATACAAATGACAACGATTATGGTCAATCCCCAATTCTTCGACAAGCTTCTGATATGGCTCTTTATCACCGTTTCCAAAAATATCCAAAGTCCAATCAGCAAATTCCTTTTCAATTATAGACCATGCACGCAGCAACAAATCATTGCCTTTGTCATAGGCATAACGTCCAATAGATATTATACGTTTAGAATTAAGTTCACTCTTGCTATCAATCTTAAAAGGAAGAGCATCTGGTATTTTAACAACATTATTTAATTCCGGCCAATCCCTCAGAGCACTATCCGTCAAAACTACCATTCTATCAAGTTGACCTAAGTGTCTTAGTAAGCTATTCATCCAAAACTTAGCAAATAGTCTTTTAAGTATGTTTGTTCCATCTACATTACGATAATTTGTGCGATTTACATGCAATTCGCCAATCTTAAAACTCCCATCATTTATATTAGTTAAGAAATTAATCTCTCGCCTTAATGTACTAATAGTAAAATCGGGACGAATTTGCATTAAATCAGCCTTTAATTTTCTTTTATATTCTGATTGTTTATGAAGATATACAAATATTTTTTTATAAAAAGGCAATCTCCATATTTCTTCAAAGTACAATTCATAATTAATAACATTAACCTTTTCAGAAAGCGGAAAGAAACTCTCTCTACCACTCCCCTCTGTCACGATGATTGTAACATTATAACCAAACTGTTCAGAGAAATAGTTAGCTTTTACCGCAACTACTCTCTCCACGCCGCCAGCTGAATAAATGGCTGGCGTACAAAACACAATATTGTATTTTTTTGTACTCATTTATAAATCTGATTACAAAAATACAAATAATTGCCTAAATAAAAGCGAGATTTGCAAAAATTAATATTTTAGGAAGAAAAGACTACTATAATTTGGAGTTTTCAACAAATAAATGTATCTTTGCAGAAAAATAAAACTATATGTCTAAAAAAGTATATTTAGGAATGATTGGTGATATTATTCACCCAGGTTTAATCAATATCATCAGTGAAGGTGCCAAATACGGTAACTTAATCGTGGGACTATTTACAGACAAAGCAATTGCATCACATAAAAGACTGCCATATCTGACTTACGAGCAAAGGAAGAATGTCGTTGAGAATATCAAGGGCGTCAGCCAAGTCGTTCCACAAGAAGAGTGGAGTTACGTGCCCAATCTGAAGAAATTCAAACCAGACTTTATCATCCATGGTGATGACTGGAAGACAAATAGTGAACAGGAACTCAGAATGGAGGTTTTTGAAGTGATGAAAGAATTAGGCGGACAAGTCATAGAAATTCCCTACACCAAAGGCATCAACTCATCTTCGTTGGACAAAGAGATGAAAGCTATTGGCACAACACCAGACATCAGACTCAAATCCTTGAGAAGATTAATTGCAGCCAAACCCATTGTTCGTATCATGGAAGCCCATGACGGTTTAAGTGGCCTTATTATCGAACATTGTGAAGTAAACAAAAGTACGAAAATCAATTCTTTTGACGGCATGTGGTCTAGTTCTTTGACAGACTCCACTTCAAAGGGGAAACCAGACATTGAGGCCGTAGACCTGACAACCCGCATGCAGGACCTGACAAATATTCTAGAATGTACAACTAAACCCATTATCTACGATGGAGATACAGGTGGTAAACCCGAACATTTTCAATTCACCGTCCGTACCTTGGAGAGAAATGGTATCTCGGCTATTATTATTGAAGACAAAATCGGGCTTAAAAAGAATTCTCTATTTGGCACTAATGCCATTCAGACACAAGACACTATAGAAGGATTCTGTCATAAGATACGAATGGGTAAGTCTGCACAAATCACAAAAGACTTTATGATCATTGCACGATGTGAAAGTCTCATCGCAGGAAAATCTGTCGAAGATGCATTAGAAAGAACTTTCGCTTATGTTGATGCTGGTGCAGACGGTATTATGATTCACAGTAAAGAAAAAACGGGTGAGGACATTAAAGCTTTTTGCAAATTATTCCGGAAAAAGCATGCTGCAGTACCCATTGTCGTGGTGCCTACTACCTACAACCAGATTAGCGAAGAAGAGTTACACTCATGGGGGGTAAACATTGTCATATATGCCAATCACATGCTTAGGGCAGCCTATCCTGCCATGTACAAATGTGCGGAAGCTATCCTTGAAAATGAACGATCGCTAGAGGCGGATCCGCTTTGTATGCCAATTAAACAAATACTAGAACTAATCCCTGGAACCAAATGATTCATCTCTAATTCATTTACACCATTTTGCTTGTTATGACATCAACTTCTATACAGGCGTTCTTGATACGTTGCTAAAGATTCTATGTGCTTATATCACAAGCCACTACGATGCCGCCCATATTATTATTGCTGCTAACAAAGGTGGTTCTATAGGGTTGGCTGCGGGGCACTATTTAGCCACAAGTCAGATACCAGTCGTCTATATGCAAAACTCCAGTGAGGGCAATATTATCAACCTGAAAGTCTCTCTCACAGACTCTGGTGTATATAACATTTCGGTTTTGCTTCTTATTGGATAGCGAGGCGAACAAGGAGTTAACGATGAACCCCATAATGTCAAACAGGGCAAGGAAACTAAAACTACTCAATGTCATGGGTGTTGACTGCTCTGTTTTGAGCAAATAAGAAGATATAGCAAAAGAACAGATAAAAGAACATAACCTATATGCAGGCTTCAAAGCAATGATTTGCATTGGTTATTGAAAAAGAGACCTTTGGCACATATACTCTTCAGACTATCGAGAAGAATGACTTGGCAATTAACCGTGAAGAAGCTATTTAAATTGTAGCGGCTGCTTTAGGCAAAAAAGTCCAAGTTGTGAATAACGGCGCATATAACACTAGTGCAGTTTAAGTATGCCAGATGTATCATATTCACTATATTGATTTGAAAAGCAGTGTGTTTGAGCAGCCAAATCTCAAGGCTGTAGAACAAACTCTAAAAGACACCCCCTGAAGTGTCAGTAGTTTATTGCTGTCATCATGAGACAGGTACAGGGGGAAATAGAATCCTATTCGGGAGATTGGAGCTTTAGCTCACAAATATGGAGCAATCTTTGTTAATGATACAACTACTTCATTGAGTATAATTTCGCTTGACGTTGTAAAGGATAATATTGATTTCTGAATGCCATCAGCCCAGAATGGCTTGATGGCGATGTCTGGTCTTTCATTCATTATTAGCTCAGGATATAGGAAAGAGGCTTACGAGGCTCAGAAGGAAAAGTATCCTCAAATTGTATGTGTGTTCAGTCCTCATTATGCCGGAACTAATAGTATGTATCCCTATGGAACTGTCACGAAGCTATTGGGGATGATGATTATATTCTCCAGGAATCAGATATTGTTTACAGGATAACTGAACTACAGGAGAATGAACAGTCTGACATTATGCTGATTACCCCCCGTAACCAAGTTCCAAGACCAGTATTATGTGGAGTATGACGAGAATGACCTAATTTATGCAGAGGAAAATATAATTCACCTCATAAACACATCTACATGAATTTATAAAAATGCTATTTAAATAGGATCTCCACTTTATGAGTCTGAACATTATCTGGCAATTGCTTCCAATCCTCATATAGAACCTCTAAGTAAGATTCGGCATCGCCTGGGACAGCTAAATTATATCCCTCAAAGCAGTGTCGACTTAAAGGGTATATACTTTTTTTAGGCAAAGGATAATTCCAAATTGATCCATATGGCATTCTATAGTAATTTCTTACAGGACTGATCTTACGAAATAGTGGAATCAGAATACGATGCATTATGCAATAAAGTGGCTTTGAAAGAAAACATGCAAAGCGCAAGCTATCAAATATATATAAAGGTTTATCTATCAAACGTTGAAATTGACGCAAAAAGGAAAAAAAAGGAGCACAAACTCTATCTTCAACAATGAACAAATCAACTTGAACGCCTCTAAACTCTCTTTTGTTATGCAATTTGCTATTTTGGAGGTATTCTGTTTTTGGGTCCCTAAGAATGTACCATGACCCGAAATAGCCTTTATCAGTCTCATGACACTGCAACACATAATCAGTATCATATTTCCTTTCAATCATTATTTTCTTAAAGGCCTCTGCATCATGATATGGCATACACAAATCTGCATCATCATCCCATGGAATGAAACCATTATGCCGGAAAGAACCTAACAATGTTCCGCCTTCTATCCAATAAGTTAAATGATTCTCATTACACACTTTATCAATAAAAATAAGCATGTCAAGCATACGCATTTGGGACTTGCGTAAAACAGATCCTTCTGGATTATATTTTTGCTTCAATTCTTCGGATAATTGTTCTGTTAGTATCATAATCACTACAATTATTAATAACAAAGATATATCTAAAACACCAAAATAATGTCAATTACAAAAAGTAAAGAATATGTCATTGAGGCTATTCTCCATAATTCTTTAATACCAAGTTTACAATTAACTCTATTAACATGACTTGATATTGGCACAAAACGATTGTTTCCCCTTTCTTCAATCACGATTACAATAATATCATAGTCCATATAAACAGTAAAGTAGTTTGTTATAATATCAACAACCCCATCTATATCGTCTGCAGTATAGAGAGCTGGTGCACAGAATACTATCTTATATCTATTGGAACTCATTATTTCTTCTTTATTTTGCAAAGGTACAAAATCCTTTCAAAATAGCAACCAGATTTGCAAAAATTAATAATTTCGAAAGAAAAGAACGCATAAATTTGGAGTTTTCATCAACTTTTTGTAATTTTGCCACAAAAAATAATGAATAATCCAATGGCTAAAATAGATATTAAAACAAAAAGTGAATATATCCATACACTTTCCCATAAAACTCAAGGACCTTTGGTTAGTGTAATTATACCAAACTATAATCATGCAAGATTCCTTTCCCAAAGAATTGAAAGTGTGCTTAACCAAACTTATAGCAACTTTGAAGTTATTATTTTAGATGACAATTCTACCGATGAGAGTTTGGATATTATTAAGTACTACAAAGAGAATCCTCATATAACTAGTATTATAAAAAGTTCTCAAAATAGTGGCTCACCCTTTATCCAATGGCAAAGAGGTTTTGAAATAGCAAAAGGTGAACTTATTTGGATAGCCGAGAGTGATGATACATGTGAAAAGGACATATTAGAGACATTAGTAGCAGAGTTTAACAGAGACAAAGAATGTGTATTAGCTTTTTGTAAGTCTATCAAAATTGATACAGAGGGGAATACAATCGGTTACGCTGGTATGAATAGCAATATACACATGAACGGGAAATCCTTTTTTAATAAATATTTATATCGCTTTTGTTTTATTACCAATGCAAGTTCTTCAGTATTTAAGAAAGAAGTCCTTAATAAGATTGATTGGGAACACACTAATTTTAAAGGTAGCGGGGATTGGATTTTATGGATTGAAATATCAAGATGCGGGAACATTTCATATATCGACAAGCCATTAAACTATTTTCGAATACACGGGGCGAATACGACAACAATCCAACTACATAGCGGAATAAATGAAAAAGAAGCTATTGAGGTATATAAATTTATGAGAGGGAAAAAATACATTGGCTATTGTAAGGAGTTAAGAGAAAGAATCGCTCATATATATTCTATAAAATATGGGAAACTGCATACAGTTCTTAATCATGAAACCCGACAAGACTTATTAAAAGGTTGGAGGAATAACGTATTTATCAATATTATAACACTTATTATTTATATTGTCCAGCTTATTACAGGAAATATCTTTATCAAAAGATAAAGGAATATGAAAACAATGGGAACATATAAACTTGACATATCAATAGGAATGCCTGTTTATAATGTAGAAAAATACATTAAAAGGAGTATTCTGTCTGTACTTAATCAAAGTATTGAATGTAATTTAGAAATCCTCGTTATTGACGATTGTGGAACAGACCATTCAATGGACATAATAAAAGAATGTCAGATTTCACATCAAAGAGGGAAAGACATACGAATCATAAAACAACCTCACAACATGGGCTGTTGGGCTGCGAGAAATCGCATTTTAGAAGAAGCAAAAGGTGAATACATTTTTCTTTTAGATTCAGATGACTACCTGTCAGAAGATTGCATTGAAAAATTATATGCTGAAGCAGTTAACAATCATGCTGAAGCGGTATATGGTTCTGTTAAATCCGTAAATGACAAGGGAGAACCAATTGACATTGGACAAAATTATCTAAATCAGCCTTATAAAGTATTTCACGAAAAAGACGGACTGGCACGTTTTGCGAATTACAGACTACATCCAACATTTAGAGATTATATATGGAATACTCTTATTAGGCGAGACTTTATTGAGAAAAACAATTTAAAATTTAAACAAGCCATGTTTTGCGATGATATGATTTTTAGTGCAGACATGACCCCTCTAGTAAAGGACGCTGTTCTTATACCAGATATTACATACTATTATGTAATAAGAGGAAACTCTCTCTCTAGCTATCAACTCCGGGAAACTATTAAGCTTGAGGAGATAAAAGAATCCTTCAGAGTTTATTCATATTTAAAAGAAAAATGTACAGAACTTAAAAATAAAAAATATTTCGAAGCTCGATGCACTAAAGGAATGATTCTTATGTTTTATGCAGTTTGTGGGGCACTTAAAAATAGAAAGAAAATCAAGCCGAAACTTACAAGCAGTATAATAAAAGCAGCAATTATGCACCCTTTAAAACTAAATGAAATAATCAAATTTAAAAGATACAGATATATAAATTTAGGATTCTATTCATTAGGAATCCTTCCTGCATTTATAACTGTTCTTATACTTAAACATGCAGGAAAGAAAAAGAACTACTTGTAATATGAAAATTCTTTTCCTTATATTTCACGGATTCGATCCAAACAATGGTATCAGCAAAAAAATATCATACCAATTGAATGCCTTTAAAGCTAATGGGCATGAGGCACATCTATGCTATATGGATGAGACAATATCAAAACGTCGCATAGTGGATGATCAAATAATTGTGGATTATGGGAATGGAACAAAAGGAAAAGTATTAAAACGAACAGAGTTTGGCTCTATTGTAGACTATGCAATTAAATCTAAAATTGATTTTGTTTATATAAGATCTAATCATAATGCAAATCCTTTTACCATACGCATGGTAAAACAGATGAAAAAAGCAGAAATGAAGGTGGTGATGGAGATACCAACATATCCTTATGACCAAGAGTATTTCAACAAATCGATGCGGAGGCAACTTATTCAAGACAAATTGTTTAGGAATCAATTTGCCAAGCAATTAGATGGCATTGCAACCTTCTCAGAAGAGGACTTTATATTTGGTCAAAAAACAATAAAGATATCTAATGGAATAGATTTTGAGTCTGTTAGATTAAAAAAAATAAGCAACCATCCTACAAACGAGTTACATCTTATTGGCGTTGCAGAGATTCATCGTTGGCATGGTTTTGACAGAGTGATACAAGGATTAGCTAATTATTATGCAGAACATAAAGAAATAAAAGTCTATTTTCATATAGTAGGCTATTTCTTCTCACCTGTAGAAAGAGAAGAGATAACAAATATGATAAAGATGAATCATCTTGAGAAATTCATTATACTATATGGAAAGAAACACGGAGATGAACTTGACAACATCTTTGACAAGTGCAACTTTGGCATAGGAAGCCTGGGACGTCATCGCGTAGGTATAGACAATATAAAAACACTTAAAAACAGAGAGTATGCAGCACGCGGCATACCGTTTATCTATTCAGAAACAGATACAGATTTTGACAATCAACAATATGTATTAAAAGCACCTGCTGACGAGAGTTCAATTGACATTGAAAAGATAATATCTTTTTATCAACAATTGACAGTTTCACCTAAACAAATAAGGGATTCTATCGAACATCTCTCGTGGAAAAACCAGATGAAGCGCGTTATTGATGCAGTATATCCCACAAAAAACGAATCAAATAGAATTCGTATTGCTTATTGCATTCCTTCACTCGATCATTCTGGAGGTATGGAAAGAGTGCTTACGACAAAAGCTAATTATTTAGCCGACAAATTGAACTATGATGTAAACATCATCATAACTGACGACAAAGGATGTAAGCCATACTTTCCTTTATCAGACAAGATTAATATAATACAACTTGATGTAAACATTGATAATCTTTGGCAACATCCTATCTGGAAAAGATTATACCTTTATCACAAAAAGATGAAGGATTATAAACGTAAACTTAATATCTGCCTAAATAGCCTGAAGCCAGATATTACAATATCATTATTAAGAAGAGAAATAAACTTCTTATGTGATATTAAAGATGGCAGCGCCAAGGTTGGGGAAATACATTTTGGACGATATAAATACAGAGAAGCCAACTTCAGTTTTCTACCATCATTAGCTAATAAATGGCTCACTAACAGATGGATGGCACAATTGGACAAAAAGGTTAAGCAGTTAGATCGTTTTGTTGTACTTACACATGAAGATGCTACTTATTGGAAAGGATTAGATAATCTAAAAGTTATACCCAATCCAATAACTATTAATGGCAGTACTATTACCGACTACAGCAAGAAACAAGCAATTGCAGTTGGTAGATATACATATCAGAAAGGATTTGACTTGCTTATATCAGCATGGAAGGTAGTAAATAAGGAACATCCTGATTGGAAATTGTATATATACGGTGGAGGAAACAGAGAAGCATACCAGAAACTTGTAAATGATAATAATCTACAAGAAGTAGTAATATGTAAGGAACCAACTAACAATATAGTAGAGAAATATCATAATAGTTCCATATTTATTCTTAGTTCAAGATTTGAAGGATTACCATTAGTACTTATGGAGGCAATGTCTATTGGTTTAGCACCTATAGCATTTGCATGTCCATGTGGTCCTAAAGACATCATCAAAGATAGAGATAACGGATTACTTTGTGAGAATGGTAATACAAAAGAATTAGCATCAAAGATCTGTGAACTAATTAAAGATGTAAATTTAAGAAAAGAGATAGGGGGAAAAGCTGCTAATAGTATTAAGTGCTATTCACTTGAAAACATTATGCATCAATGGAATGAGCTTTTTCAAGAGATTTATAAAAAGCATGCCAGAGAGGCATAATATTGTCAGGATGATACTTGTTTGACTCCTGGTGTGCATTAATTGCCATTGCATGACGCATTTCCACATTCTCAATCATTGAGCATATAGCAGTAGACATAGCATCTATGTTGTTTAGAGGGACAAGAGTACCATTAAATCCATCATGTATAATATTATGCGGGCCATATTTACAATCAAAAGAAATAACCGGCAAGCCACATGACATAGCCTCGATTAACACCAATCCGAACGACTCGAAACGGGAGGACATGACATAAAAGTCACTCTCATTATATTTTGAATAAACATCATTAGTTGCAGGATGTAAAAAAACACCATTCAATTGATTCTTTTCTTTTATCTTCTCCAATTGATCATAATCACCCATATCACCATCACGACTACCATAAATATGGAGAGTCCAATCAGGATATTTATCTTGAACTGTTTTCCATGCATAAAGAAGCATATCATAGCCCTTTTGATATGCATAGCGTCCAACACTTATGACTCGCTGATTTGACTCTCTATTTATTGAAGATTTTACAGAATTTGAAGCAAGCATATTAGAAATGGAAACGATTTTTCCTTCCAGATTCCATTCACACTTTTCTTCTTCCGTCATAACAACAATTTTATCAAACTTACGAACTGTACGAATTAGTTTCTTTTTTATAGAACGTTCTCTGTAGCGTTTATATGGATTAACTATTTTTTTAATATCAGAGAAATATGCAGAAAGTCCACAATGACATTCAACGACCTTAACAGCAGATATATCCATTTTCAAAATGGTAATAAGATCTGCTACATGTGTGTCTATACATGTTATGACATCAGGCATTATGTCTACCAAACATTTATTAATAGCACTCCTATATTTCAACTTGCTATAAAACCTATCCCAATATTGATACAAACCATGATATGCACAATGATTGATATATCTTGTAGCTAAATCTATATAATGGATTTTATCAGAAATGGGAAAAGAAAATGGAGCTCCATATTGGTTATAAGTAATCAAATAGACCTCATACAGACAACTTTCTGCTAATATACTAAGTCTCTGAGACAAAACACGTTCGACTCCGTTAGTCGATTTCATGTTATTGCATAGAAAAGCTAATTTCATCAAAGCCATACATTCCTTAAAATTGTCAGAATAATCCCATAACTTTTTCCATAATTGGAGCCATATCATAATACTTATACTCTGCAAGATGACCACCAAGGATCAAATTGGGGATTTGATCGGCCAATTCTTTGTATTGCTGATAAAGATACATATTCTTATCATCGTTTACGCTGTAGTATGGCTCCATGCCGTCTTTCCACTCAGATGAATACTCGCGAGAAATAACAGTCTTAGGACATTTATACACATCATCACCAAACATCTCAAAGTGTTTATGCTCAATGATACGGGTATATGGTACCTCTGCATCGGTAAAGTTCATAACGGCATTACCTTGGTAGTTTGGCATGTCTAGTATTTCTTCTTCGAAACGAACGGTACGATATTCAAGTTTACCTAATCTATAATCGAAGTATTCATCAATTTTTCCGGTATACAACATCTTATCAGCAATCTGTTCCCAATGTTGACGATTGTCAAAGAAATCTGTATTAAGTTTCACCTCAACCCCATCAAGGAGACCATCAATGAGCTTATTGTAGCCACCGATAGGGATGCCCTGAAAACGATCATTAAAATAATTATTGTCATGAACGAAACGCACAGGTAGACGTTTGATAATAAATGCAGGGAGTTCACTGCATTTACGTCCCCATTGCTTTTCGGTATATCCCTTGATTAGGATTTCGTAGATATCCTTACCAATCAGTAATTGCGCTTGTTCTTCAAGATTTCGAGGTTCTGTAACGCCATCAGCTTTCATCTTTTCTAATGCTTCCTTACGCTGTTCTTCTATCTTGGCTTGGGCCTCAGCAGGCGTGAGTACACCCCACATTTGATAGAAGGTATTCATATTGAAAGGCAAGTTATACTGTTTTCCTTTATAATTGGCTATCGGAGAATTAGTGTAGCGATTAAATTCAACTATCGAATTTGCGAAATCCCAAACCTTCTTATTAGAGGTATGAAATATATGAGCTCCATACTTATGAACATTTATTCCCTCGATATTCTCACAATAAATATTTCCTCCTAAGTGATTACGTTTATCAATCACTAGGCAACGTTTTCCCTGGCGGTGAGCCATACATGCAAATGTTGCACCATAAATACCGGCTCCTACTATTAGATAATCGTATTCTTTTGCCATATCAATAATGAATTTGGTGCAAATATATGATAAAATTTGGAATAATCCAAAAATATTTGTACTTTTGTCAACGTAATAATACTTTTTATAGTTTTATGAAGAGAATTTGCTTTGTTGTTGATAGCATTTTCAGCATTGGAGGTGTGCAAAGGGTTACTGCAGTCATTGCCAAGGAATTGGCAAAAGACTATGATGTAAGTATTGTGACATTCGACAAATCAGAGCTACAAGACACAAATCTTTATAATCTTAAAGAGGCGAATATAACCTATAGGTTTGTATCATATCAAAAGATCAGCAAAATTAATAATTATATCTGTAAAGCATATAGTTGGTGGTATTTGAAGATACAGCCACAAGCAAAATGGTGCTCTGACCTATATGCGCATAGTTCTTTTCCATCAGAGTTGCAGAATACTTTATTGACAGAATTGAAACAAGGGCAGTATGATGTAATTATTGGTGTACATGCACCATTGGCTGCTAGACTGGCAACTCTGAAGAAACATCTTCCAGGAACAAAATGTATTGGATGGCTACATAACTCATACGAAGCGCTATTTGGAGAAAAATCACATTACTATATTGGAGCAAAAAGACGCAGACATTACATATATCAATTCAGGAAACTAGATGAAGTTATACTTCTGTGTAACTATGACGCTAAAAGTTATCATGATTATGATCCAAGGTTCAAACCAACAGTCATATATAATCCATTGACATTAATACCAGCAGAAATATCATCTGGCACATCGAAACGTTTCTTAGCCGTTGGGCGTTTCTCACATAAACATAAAGGATTTGACCTACTCATAAAAGCATTCAGTATATTTGCTAAGAAAAATGAAGATTGGTATCTTGACATTGTTGGTGAAGGACCTGAAGAAGAATTGTATCGAGAATTAATTCAAGAATCTGAACTTGAGAAAAGGATTATCATCCACCCGTTTACCAACAACATTCAAACATATTATTCCAACGCTCAAATATACGTACTTAGTTCAAGATGGGAGGGGTTCGGTCTTGTACTTGTAGAAGCTATGGCTCATGGATTGCCTATTATATCATCCGACTTGCCTACAAGCAAGGAAATAATGGGCGATTTTGGAATATATTTCGAGAATGGGAACATAGAAGATCTGGCCCAAAAGTTGGAGGAAGCTATCCATATAGACTGGCAGGAGAAATCGAATGAAGCACTAGCCATTGCACAACGGTTTGATATTAAAAATATCATCAAACAATGGAAGGAGCTTATAGAATAATATCATTTTTTGAGAAATAACGCATAAAATTTGGAATAATCCAAAAATATTTGTACTTTTGTCAGCGTTAATTGGCTAATTATGCACGTATGAAGAAGATATGTTTTATAGCAGATAGCATTTTTAAGTCGGCAGGCATGCAGAGAGTGACTGCTGTGATAGCCGAGGAACTGACGAAATATTATGATGTGACAATCGTAACATTTGAGGATCCTCAGCAGAAAGACTTATCGATGTATAATTTAGAGAATTATCCAATTAAAGTTGTGTTTACCCATTTCCCTGAGACTGGAAAGTGGAAAAGCTTACTATATAACATCTATAGCTATCTGTATAAAAACATATTGCCCAAAACAGCATTGACTTCAGATTTATTTGCACACAGTTCATTTCCAAGACAAAGGCGAGAGGCTGTAGTGAAAGTGCTGAA
>Ga0256407_10006540_pt1 | contig 17935 bp, 17 predicted proteins | sample RumenRJG_04DNA_FD_193489 | JGI IMG/M metagenome (GOLD analysis project Ga0256407, IMG submission 193489) | Bovine rumen microbial communities from Lethbridge, Alberta, Canada - RJG_04 | ecosystem: Host-associated > Mammals > Digestive system > Stomach > Rumen | place: Canada: Alberta...
GAATCATTCATTATGAGAATATGCCTATTAATGTTGAGGTTCCATTTGAAGCTATTCAAATCTCAGATGATAGAGACAAAAGTGAAATCATCGGTAATATCATTTCTATGATTTACTTAGGTGATCACTATGAAATTATCGTTAGAACCGCTGAGGAAGAGGATTTTATGCTAAATAGTGAATGGCTATGGAATGAAGAGGATCAGGTAGCTGTTATCATCGATAAATCCCTAATTAAGGTATCTCTTAAGGGAGGTAACAAATAATGGGCTTTTTGAAAAAAATCGGATACGGAATAAGACATATGAATTTTAAGGCTAGCCTTTGTATTCCTTATGCATTATTTATGATTTTATTCATTTTAGCCCCTATTCTTCTTATCTTATTCTACGCATTTACCAATCAAAATGGTCAATTTACATTTGAAAACTTCCAAACCATATTTTCCAATTCCTCTAATTTTAAGGTTATTGGAATGTCCATTATTGTTGGTATATTAAATACAATAGTATGCTTACTCATAGGCTATCCAATTGCTTACTTCTTAGCATCAAGCAAATATAATAAAAATAAAATATTAGTTTATTTATTCTTAATTCCAATGTGGATTAACTTTGTAATCAGAACAATCGCAACAAGAGATATGCTATCCTGGATTGGTATATCTAGTGAAAATCATGCACTATTATCCACAGTTATTGGTATGGTATATAATTACCTACCCTTTGCAATCCTACCCTTATATAACCAAATGCTAAAGCTAGACCAAAGCCAAATTGAGGCAGCAAAGGATTTAGGTGCAAATACTCCTCAGGTATTCTTTAAGACTATACTACCTATGACGATTCCTGGTATCATTTCTGCAATCCTAATGACATTTATGCCAACGATGTCAAGCTATGTCATTGCGGATAAGCTAGGTGGAGGTAAGGTTACATTAATTGGTAATCTAATTGCAAATCAATTCTCCTCTACTGCTCAAAACTCCTATAATGTAGGCTCCGTTTTAGCCATTATTATGCTATTAATGATTGGTATTACAACATTAATATCTACTATTGCAAATGATAAAAAGCCTGTTAAGAGAGGAGGATTATTCTAATGGAAATAAGACATACTCTTTCAACAGATGAGCTATTAAAAAGAAAAAGAACAAATGAAAAAATTCAAAAAATCTTTGTTAAAATATTCATCTTCTTTGTTTTAATTCTAATGGATTTACCTATCTTCTATTTAATTGTAAATTCATTTACTACTGCAAGAATTACAGGAACATGGAATGGATTTTCTATGATTCCATATCAAACGTTATTTAATTACGCTGGAAATAAATATGCTCAAAAGATTTGGAATGCCTGTGGCAATACCATTTTAGTTGCCCTAGTAGCTGGTGCTCTTGCAACCATCGTAGGTACAGCTGGTGCAATTGGTACACACTACATGAAAAGAAAATGGCTTAAGAGCACATTTAGCTTTGTAAACCAAATTCCAGTAGTTAATGCTGAAATTGTTATGGCAATTTCCTTATGTATTCTATTTGTTTCTATGAATTGGCCTAGAACCTTTATTACACTTATAATTGGTCATATGGTATTAACTCTACCATTTGTAGTCTTAAGTGTTGAGCCTAAGCTTGAGCAAATGGATAATTCCTTAGTTGAGGCAGCGCTAGATTTAGGCGCAACAGAATCTGAGGCCATATTTAAGGTAATGATTCCTGATATTTTACCTGGTATTGTATCTGGATTCTTACTTTCTGTAACATTATCACTAGATGATTATATTATTACTGCGTTTACTAAGCCAGGTCAGGGCTTTGATACCATTTCAACCTATGTTGAGGCTGTAACGAAAAAAGAATCTCTACCTATTCAGCTTAGAGCGTTTACTACCGTATTATTTATTATCGTTATGGGAGCTATGTTTATTATATCTATGAAGCTAAGAAAAAGGAGTGAACGCTAATGAAAAGAAAATTAATTAAAGCACTTAGCGCTACTAGCTCTTTCTTACTTTTAGGATTAACCCTATCCTCCTGTATGCATTATGATTATACCCTAGTAGTTTATAACTGGGAGGATTATATCTTTGAGGGTACGGATGAATATGGAAATATTGAAGCTAAATCCACTGTAGAAAAATTTCAGGATTATTATTTTGAAACCTATGGTAAGACCGTTTATGTTTCCTATGAAACCTTCTCAACCCCTGAGGATATGTATAACCAAATGAAGGCCGGCTCCATTAGCCCTGATTTAATTTGTCCATCCGATTATATGATTCAAAAGATGCAATCGGAGGGTATGCTTGAATCCTTTGATTATGATGTAGCTATAGGTGAATATGGAGATAAGCTTTCCAATTTTAGAGATTATGGATCCCCATATATTAAGGAATTATTTAAGGAAGAGGGATTTTCTACCTATGCTGTACCTTACTTTTGGGGTACAATGGGATATTTATATAACCCTCTAGAGGTAGATATTTTAGATGTTACTACATGGGAAGCTCAATTCAATCCAAAATATAAAGGAAAAATTGCACTTAAGGATTCCATCAGAGATACCTACGCAACCGTTATTCTTCATGTATATCAGGATGAGGTGAATGCATTAAAGGAAGATCATGATAATGGAATACTATCTGATATTGAATATAATGAGCAATTATCCTTAATCTTTAATCGATGTGATAATGAAACCCTAAATAAGGCAGAGGATGCCCTAATTGGATTAAAGAAAAATATCTATGGACTTGAAACCGATGATGGTAAAAACGAAATGGTAAAGGGTACCTACTGGATCAATACCGCATGGAGTGGTGATGCAGTATATGCAATGGATCAGGCAGATGAGCTAGGTAAGACCTTAGCCTACATTATTCCAGAGGAAGGATCAAATGTATGGTTTGATGGATGGTGTATGCCAAAGGGTGCAAATGTTGATTTAGCACAGGAATTTGTCAATTTCATTTGTGACCCTGAAATTGCTGCAGAATGTATGGAATATACAGGCTATACCTCCCCAATTGTTGGTGATGCCGTATGGGATTTGGTATTAGATTGGTATGAGGCAGACCCAGAAGAATCGGATTGCGACTTAGTAGACCTATCCTTCTACTTCGGCACCCCTGATGCAACACTATATATAGATAGTGAGGAAAGAGGAAGACAATTTGATGCCCAATATCCCGATGAGGAAACACTTGTTCGTTGCTGCATAATGAAGGATTTTGGTAGTCAAACACAGGCATTAAATCAAATGTGGTCCAATTTCAAGGCTGCATTCTAAAAGAAAAAGACATGATTCGCTTCATGTCTTTTTTTGACTTATTTCTTATATACAAATACGCTATATCCTTCCATATAGCCATCAGAAATATTCCCTGTGATTAATTCCATTTTAAGCTTTAGCTCATCTAAAAATATTTCCTTAGCCTTTGTATTATATAGAATTACATAATCCTTCTTTTCAATTCGAAGTAAGCCTGTTTCATCATCTGTTTTAACATCAACATCTATATAATCTAGGATGCCTGTATATTTCTTTCTTACGGAAATTAAATTTCTATACCAATCATATAATTCTAAATCCTGATATTTCTTATCCCAATACATTCCTCTTCTTGAGTCTGGGTCTCCACCACCATGCATACCATATTCATCACCATAATATACAAGTGGCATACCTGGGCTTAGTAATTGGAATGCAGCTGCAAGCTTCATCTTTTTCTTATCATAATTTATTCCATTATAAAATCTTTCCGTATCATGAGAATCTAATAAATTCCAAAGTAATGGATATACCTTATAATGTACCTTGCCCTTTATCCTAGATAATTCCTGATAGAATTCTGTAACGGTACTTCTTTCCTCCTTCAATAATCCTCTTACTGCAAAGAAGAAATCATAATTCATTACCGTATCCCATTCATCACCATCTAAAAAATCATCTGCATAATGCCATACCTCACCAATGATTAAGGTCTCTGGGAATTCCTCCTTTATTTCACTTCTAAATTCTCTCCAGAAGGAATGGGCAATCTCGTCTGCAACATCAAGCCTCCACCCATCAATTTTAGCTTCCTTAATCCAATATTTTGCAACATCGATGAAATATCTTCTTACATTTGGATTATCCTCTCTTAATTTTGGCATACCACCAAAATAGGAAAAGCATTTATAATTTGGTCTTTTACCATATTCCATAATTAAAGGGAAGGAATCAATATAATACCAATCCAAATACTTTGATTTTTCCCCATTTTCTCTTATATCCTTGAAGGCAAAGAAATCTCTTGAGGTATGATTAAATACACCATCAAGTACAACACGAATACCAAGGCTATGAGCCTTATCTACAAGCTCAATTAAATCCTCCTTAGACCCAAAGGTAGGCTCAATCGTATAATAATCTACGATATCATATTTATGGCTTGATGGGCTTTTAAATATAGGAGTCATATAAATGACATCAATTCCTAATTCCTTCATATGATCTAATTTGTTAATAATACCTCTTAAATTACCACCAATATTATCCATATGTCCCATAGGAGCCTTATACCATATTTCCTCAGAAACATCCTCGCTCGAAGAAAATCTTGATGGGAAGATTTGATATACGATTTTATTCTTAGCCCAGGATGGTACAATATACATTTCCTCTTCCCTTAGGGTTTGAGGTAAATCAAACATATAATCTATATTATCTATAGGCTTCTTAAAGAATCTTTCATTACCAAAATAATAGGTTTCATCCCCAATAAGCTCAAAATAATATCTTAGGCAAACTAAATGAAAATGAATTTCTATTTCATAATAATCGGATATAGAATCACTTGCATATTTTACCATTTCAATTTCTTTTCTAGTATCTAATCTTGAAATAGGAATATATTTATCCTGATAATGTAATACTACCTTACTTAAATCGTCCTTTTTTGTTCTTATTCTTATTAAAAATGTATCCTTATCTAAAGCATAGGCATATCTCTTATTCGCACTATGCATAATGGATGATAGTTCCATAAGCATCACTCTCTTTCTCTCAAAAATAGTATAACAAAAGTTTTCCTATAACAAAAGATGATTTGTGTTCTTTTTTGGACAAAAAGAAAAGAAATAGACTCATTTATCTATTTCTTTCCTATGTATTATTCTTTACCCAAAATCTTTTCTAATATACTCTTTAGAGTACATGCTTCCTCTAAGGATAAATCAATACATCTATTTTGGGCCATTCCCTTAGGGACAGAAAGTGCTTCCTCCCTTAAGGCTTCACCCTCTTTGGTTATTTCAATAATCTGAACTCTTTCATCAGCACTATCTCTAGATAGAGTAATATAATTTTTTTGTTTTAGTTTTCGGATTAAAGGAGAGATCGTACCTGTATCTAGATATAGCTTTTTACCAAGCTCAGTTACATGAAGCTTTTTTTGCTCCCAAATTACCATCATGGCAATATATTGGGTATAGGTTAAATCTAGCTTGTCTAAAAATGGCTTATACTTTCTTACTACCTCCTTTGCGGCAGCATAAAGTGGAAAGCATAGCTGATTATCAAGCTTTAAGCAATCATATTTATCCATAATTTTATTTTAATGCAGCTAAAATATTAGCCTTCATTGTTACTCCTACAAAATTCTTTACAAGCTTTCCGCCCTTAAAGATTAATAGGGTTGGAATAGATACGATATTGAATCTTTCTGCAACATCATCAACATCATCTACATTTAATTTAGCAACAACTACATCACTATTTTCCTCTGCAATTGCATCAACAATTGGAGCTTGCATCTTGCATGGACCACACCAATCTGCATAGAAGTCTACCAATACATTCTTGCCGCTTTCTACTAATTCATCAAATTCCTTTGCGCTATTAATTACATATACCATACAATTTACCTCTTTTCATTAATATATTTTACTGCATCAAGGCCAGCCTTTGCGCCTTCATAGGCTGCCTTATTAATTTGTAATAGTCCACCAACGACATTTCCACAGGCATATACTCCTGGAATATTCGTTCTCATATTCTCATCGACTACAATATTATCCTTTTCCATATAGATACCAAGCTTCTTTGCAAAATCTGCACCACCTGCCTCACCTAAGGCAATGAATACTCCATTTACATCTAGGGTTGTATCATCCATAAATTTTACACCAGATACTCTTCCTTCTCCAACGATTTCTTTAATTTCCTTAGTTACTACAGGAATATCTGTTGTACCATTTAATTCTAAGCCATTCGTTAAAATAGTAACATTTGGCGTAACATTTTTAAGCTCAGTTGCTTCACTTATTGCATATGTTCCACTACCAATGACAACAACATTCTTCTTTCTATAGAAGAAGCCATCACAAATTGCACAATAAGAAACTCCAGAGCCCTCAAATTCTGCTACACCCTTAATATTAGGTCTTAGCTTCTTATTTCCTGTTGCAAGTATAACAACCTTACTATTAAATTCCTCTTCACTTGTTCTTATAGTATACTCCATTTTTTCATTCATTTGAATGGATAGTACCTCTAAATCTTTAACCACAATACCTAAATTAACAGCCTGATTGATACCATTTATATATAAATCCTTACCTGTAATTCCTAAAGGAAATCCATAGAAATTATCAATCTTATGTGCTTTTTCAAGCTGGGATTCACCATGATATAGAATAAGCACATTCTTATTCGCTCTCTTTAGGTATAATCCTGCAGATATGCCTGCAGGGCCTGCCCCAATGATAACCGCATCAAACATATTACTCACCTAGCGCTTCTTTAATTCTATCTTCAAGCTTCATTGGATCTTCAATAGGAGATAATCTTGCGATAACTTCTCCTTCCTTATTTACTAAGAATTTTGTGAAGTTCCATAGAATATCTTCCTTCTTCTTATAGGTCTTAGATAATCCCTTTACCATACCCATCTTCATCTTATTACCCATACCATGGATTTCATCCTCTTTTGCCTCACTCTTTAGGAAGGTAAATAAAGGAAGCTCATTTTCTCCATTTACCTCAATCTTCTTAAATTGATCGAAGGTTGTTTTATATTTTGCTGTACAGAATTCATGAATCTCATCATCCGATCCAGGTGCCTGGTGACCAAACTGGTCACATGGGAAATCTAGTACCTCTAATCCCTTTTCATGATATGCTTTATATAAATTTTCTAAAGCCTCATACTGTGGTGTAAATCCACAGCCTGTAGCTGTATTCACAATTAATAATACCTTACCCTTAAAATCATTTAAGGATACTTCACTTCCATCTCTTTTTACTACCTTGTATTCTTGGTCATATAATTTTGCCATACGATAACCTCTCTTTCGTTGTTCGCAATTATATTGTACACAACATTTATTATATTGTCAACTACATTTTATAAAAAATAAATGCCCACAACGTGGGCACTATTCCTTCTTATTCATAGAAACCGAATGTGGTATGACCTCCCAGGTCTTACCCTTCTTCTTAAATATTCTAAAGAATGAAATAATATAGGTAGCTAAAAAGAATGGATGATATAAGGAAACTAAAATAATTCTAGAAGGCTTTATATCATTATTCTTTCTATCTAAGAAGAATACAATCATTGAGATTACAAAAACAGCTACATAATAGGCAATAAATGCCCCTATAGCGAAATATATAGATGTCTTATCTCCACTACCCATTACTAAATTTATAATACCTAATACGATATTATAAACAATGAATACAATAAAGCATATCGCAAGGCCAAAGGCTGCAACACCAGATAGGTTTTGTTTTTTTCTACCCTTTTGGTTATCCATAAATCCCTTAACCCATCTCGTTCTTTGCTTGATGGAATCCTTTAAATGTATTGGCTGCTCATCATAGAATATAGCGTCAGATACATAGCAGGAGGATAATTTATTCTCCTCTGCATATTTTGATATTTCATAATCCTCTGTTAGGGAATGGAATGGCCAGCCACCCAAGGAATTGATAATGGATGCTTTAATACAAAAGCCTGTACCTGTCAATAATACCATTTCACCAAAGCGAGTCTTTAGCTCATTTTGAAAATTAATAATAGAGAAGGTTAAGCCAGATGCACCTGAGGTCGCACTTGAATTCCAATTCTTATTATTTCTATTTCCAACAACGATATCAAAGCCCTCCTGGTATGCATCATTCATTCTGGATAGGAATTCATAATCGATGATATTATCTGCATCTAAAACTAAATAGGCATCATAATATCTATTTTCCTTTAAAATTCTTTTTACAATTTCATCAAGAACATATCCCTTTCCTTGATCTAGGGTTTCTCTTACATAGCAATATACATTATCATATTTTTTGCAGATTTCTACGGTAGGATCCTCTATCTTTTCTACCATTACATATATATCATATTTCTTCTTAGGATACATAGAATTCGTTAATGCATCTAGGGTATCTCCTATGACACTAGATTCATTTCTTGCCGCAATAAATATAGCAAATTTCGTTTCTGGATTCTTCTTTGAAATCGTATATTTCTTTACAGTAAAATATTTTAAATTAGCACATAGGAATAAAATTAAGAAGGCATAGAATAATGCAATTAATATCGAATTCGCTAAGGCGAATCCATCAATGGAACCATCCCTCAAATTTAATTCCCAATAGATTGCACCTGTATGTGCATCACTTCTTATGATTTGAATCCAGCCATAAATTAAATCGATAAGTAAAATAATATAGAATGCTACGCCACCAATTAATTCATTTGGCTTATGCTTTTCCTTTAAGATATTTAGCATAGGATGATAAATAAATCTTAAGAATAAATAAAAGAATAAAGTAAACCCTAGTGAGGTAAACATTTCTGCATATTTTGTAATATGGAATGGCCATGCACTATAATCAAAGATTTCTGCTTGAACCGTAAAATGCCAAAAATAGCCTATAGCGATTCCACCACCTAAAATTAGTACATATAAAACAATAAAATAAACAATATGGGATAAGAATACACTCCATTTATTCTTCTTTTTTATAAGCCTAATACCAAAAATAGCTGGTTCACTAGGACTACCAATAAAATAGAATAAAAATGCCATAAAGCCATAGGATGCATTAAATGGTAATACAAAGCTATCATTATTTATAATACCCGTTTTGATTAAATTTATTAAATTATCAAGCAAAAAGCCTAAGAAGGAAAAGATAATTGCCAGGATGCATAATGCGCAAAGATCATGCTTCAAAATCTTAAAATAATTTTTCATTATTTCCACCACATCTTACTTAATGATTTCTTCCTTTAATACAATTTCAAAAGGCTTATCTGTCTTTACTGCAACAGATATATAATAATCCGCTAATGTAGTAAATTTAACCATATAGGATTCATCCTTATATTCAATTAATCCTGTACCTACAGGAATATCCTTTATGGATTTACCAGAAAGCCCAGACCCCTCAGCCTTAGATATAGCTTCCTTTAATGTCCACATTAAAAAGAAATCCTCAGGCTTTTTCATAAGCTCCTTATCGGCATCACTAAAGGCATAATTTATTAATTCTTCCTTGACCTCTCTTTTTTCTTCAATATCAATTCCACATTCCTTATCTGCAAGTACAAAAACAACATATTTTTTGGAATGAGAAATATTAAAGAATCCCTTAGGAGAAATAAGCTTACCTGATTTTGTTTTTTTAACATCGTCCTTAAAATACTTATGAATGAAATAGCCTGCACCTAAGGATAAAAGCTTATCATCCTCATTGATATAGGATTCTACTCTTTTCTTTCTTTCCTCTGAAATCTGACTTAAAAGATAGGTTTTATAAAATTTTATTTCGGATAATGATAAATAATAAACTGTATATTGCTTCATAATATCACCTACTTACTTGCTCAATAATTCATTTATTTTTTTATGTACATCATCAAGTCTAACTACACCATTATCGGACAACTCTTGACTAATCCAAGAAAAATATGAGAATAAAAAACCATAAAATTCTTTATCTACAGTAGTTTCACTAAAATTTTTATATGTTATTTTGGTCATATCCAGTAAAACTCGGGAAACATTGTCTTTAATATCTTGCCACTCATACCAAAGAATATTCATTATGAACTCTTTCGTTGGGAATTTATTTGTTTTCTTCCACTTACTTATACTAGGTAAAAGTGAATATATCTCATCAATATGGTGCAGAAGTGCATCATCTTTTATTTCATACACAAAAAATAAATGTAATATTAGTTGATCTAATGGTTTTCTTAATTCATATAGCAAATCCGTTCTTGATTTAGCTATCTCTGTTACTCGTAGTATCTTCATAATGTCATCACTTCTATTAAACCATATTTTATTTAATTCTAACAGCCCTTACCAGAAATTGAGCATGAGGATTTAAAGGAATCCTCATAAATAAGATCCTTATGCCCTAGCTCTTTTAAATAGGATTCCCAATCCGTAAATACATGATTCCCATCGATTATACATGGAATACCAATATCTCCAATTTGAATTAACCTTTCAAATATTTCCTTGTTGTTATCTCTATAATGTAAAAATTCCTTTAAATTTTTTAATGAATCTAAGATTTCAATTTCCTCAAATTCAATTCCATACTTTAAAAAATTAAGCTTTAAATTCCTACAATCTGGACAATTTTTACTACCGTATACCTTTAACATAATTGCACCTCCAAATACATTATACTTGAAAATGTAAAAAAGTACTGAATTATTCTTCAGTACTTGCTACTTCTTTAGTTGTAAATTTCTTTTCAATTTGCTTATCTAAGAAGCCATAGAATATAGGGAAGATAACCTCAAGGATTAATGCTATTCCAAGTAAAATGATATGGACATGAGCATGATGCTCTACTGGATCTACAATCATTTCTATAGATAAAATGATTACGACAACAGATTCAATAAAGGAAATGACGGCAGGGCGCTTATGTGTCATACGAACAACGCACTCGGTTATCTCATCACCCTCACGTAAGATAGACCAAGTACCCCAAATAATTAATCTTGTTTGATAGCCATATTCTCCATAAGTAAAGAACATTAATACGATAGCTAAGGAAACAAGTACTATTGCTTGAAAGAATTTTGTCTTGTGTGAAACAATTCCCTTAATGCAGGATATTACCATATCCTCAATGGCATACGCAAGCATTACCGTTCCTACAACAAAATGTACATGCTCGAGTGAAAAGTGATTAAATATTAATATTAAAATACCACTAATAATATATAAACAAAATTTAATTTTTTCCCAAATTTTCATAATTATTACTCCTGACCTTACTTATTTTATCACAAGCACAAGAAAAGGCAATACAAGTGTATTGCCCAATTTCTATAAAATAGTAATTTTTATTTTCATATCGGATAAAGGATAGCATGAGCATGTATGTATATAATCAAATCTCTTATCGGCTAATCTTCTATAATCCATATCCTTAGGAATAAAGAATTCACCATCTAATACCTTAGCCCTACAAGCTCCACATTCACCACTTCTACATAGGCTATGAATTAATATTCCGTGTCTTTCAAGTGCCACAAGAATAGGTTCAGAGGCATAAGCATCAATAACATCCTCCTTTATACCTCTTACTACAGTAATCTTATATTGCTCCTTCATTTTTTCTATAGGGAAGCCCTCTATTTTAGATACATCCTTATCTGTACCAAAGACCTCCATTCTTATTCTTCTTTTTGGAACATTTAAGCTTTCTAGCTCACCCTTAATGTATTTATACATAGGAAGTGGTCCACAAATAAAATAGGTTGTCTTACCATTTTCTGGGTTTTGATCTATAGAATATTTCTTTATAATATCACGGCTAATATAGCCTTTTAAATCTAGAGGGTTTAGCTTCGCATTTTCATCCGATAGTACATGAATTACCTTTACTCTATCACATTCTCTAGCAATTTTATCTAATTCATCCTCTAAAATAATATCCTTATGAGATAAGGAACCATAAAGAATGGTTAAATTATAATCTAATGTACCATGGGCAATTTCCTTTGCCATAGAATAAAATGGTGTAATACCAGAGCCACCTGCAATTCCTACAATATCCTTAGAATCTCTTAAGGATTCGAAATAGAAATGGCCAAAGGGCATTTCAACCTCTAGGGTATCTTGAAGCTTTAAATGATCATATAAATAATTAGAAACAAAGCCTATATCATCCTTACCTCTTCTTACGGTAATGCTAAAGAATCCATTTTCTCCTCTTGCCTCATATGGAGCACTAGAAATGGAATAAGGTCTTGTAGTAACTGTAGCACCAATTTTTACACGTATGGATACATAATTTCCAGCCTGAAAAATTGGTAATTTATGATTGATTGCCTTAAATGTAAACATACGAGCGGTTATAGAAACATCCTCTATTTTTATAACCTGAACCATAAATGGGGCTGGATGGAGTGCTCTTGCGACTTGGTTTATAGGATCAGCATATAAATTTTCATTCTTCGCATTTTTAAATGCTTCCTCTCGCATCTTAGTTACACGAATCGCTCCACTAATATCCTGAATTAATCCTTTTATTTTTGTCATATTATCTTGCCTCCTCTTCCATTTGCTTTAGTAGAATGCTTGCAGCCTTTCTACCATTAGAAATACAAGAGGACATGCCTTCACCATTGATTGCATGAGCGCCCGAGAAGGCTAAGCCTTTGATATAATTTTCATTATTCTCCATGAATAATCTTGCGATGACATGGTCATCCATAGAATGCTTATAGCCATAAATACCACCCATATAATTGGATGAATAATGGGCAACCGTATGAGGCATTTCTACTTCTACTTCCAATATATGATCAAATAAATTGACACCTAAATGCTTAGAAACACATTCGATCATATCCCTAGCCATTTTTCTTTTTACCTCGTGGTAATTTTCATCTGTTACGGATAAGAATGCCTCTGGGCTAGGTAGGTATGTAATCGATAGACTGCATTCCCCTTCCTTTGTACACTCTGGATTTGCATAATTTAGACAAATCGTTGTTAGATAATCATAAGGTCCTAGGGTTTTACCTTGCTCGAAGATTCTATCTAAATCCATATCTCCCTCACAAGAGAATACAGAATAATCCTTAATATTTAATTCCTCTGGGTTTCTATCTAATGTTAAAACAACACTTACAACCGTAAGCCCCATTTCTCTTGCATTACAATCCTGATAGGCACGCTTAGGTACCTCAGTTATAGGCTCAATCATCTTGCCATAGCAGGTATTAGGGTATGCACTACAGGCTACATAATCTGCATATATCGTATCTCCCTTAGTTGTTCTTACACCATAGACATGGCCATCCTTAACTAAGATTTTTTCTACATTTTGCGAATATTCATATTGAACGCCTAAATCCATGCATCTCTCCTGCATACGTAAGGATAGCTCATGAGAGAATTCCTTACATACGTAAGATCCACCAACAAAATAATCTCCCATTAATACAGCATAAATCGTAAATGGTAAATCACTAAAGGGAGAACCAACATAAATCCAATAGCCCTTTAAGATATCCAAAACCTCCTTTGGTAAATCAAAGGTCTTTAATACCTCCTCTGTCGAATAGCCTGCTGTTTTAACTAAATTCGAATGATGTAAAATCATTTGTAGCTTATTCATTGGCTTAACCGATAATGCATTTACAGAATTATATACATCTGTACATAAATTCATTAAGCGATTAACTTCCTTGAAGGTACCTGGGTATACTCTATCAATTTCATGGGCCATTTGAAATTCACCAGGGACGAAAATATCATTTTCAATAGAGCCATCAAAGCCTGCATGTAGAGTTATATCTATTTTTTCACTTGGGACATAAATTCTATAGGCCTCAGGCACTCTAAGCCAATCGACCATAACTCCCATTCCCTCTAAAAATCTTCTAATGGTAAGTGGCTTATCCTTAGGCCCAACACACATCATTTCATGTAGTGTCGCCTCCATTTCAACACCACCTCTCACATAGCTTGTCGCAAGACCTCCAGGTAGGTTATGTCTTTCTAAAACTAATACATCTTTTCCCTTTGCTGCAAGCTCAAGTGCACAGCTCATTCCAGATAATGCACCACCAATGATGATCGCATCATATTTTTCTTTAAAAAAGCCCATGTCTATTCTCCTTTTTTCATCATTTCGATTATACTACACAATGTGTACCGTGAATAGAAAAAAGAATTCCATTTGGAATTCTATCTTTTATATTGCTCGCCCTCTTGAATGATTCTTGCCATTTCACGCTTCATTTTTTGATTATTTGCATCAATTAATTTCTTTTCTTTTTTCTTTTTAGAAACATAAATAACGCCTGGAATAATCAAAAGTAAGAACAATAATAGGGCTAATCCCTCATTCATAGGCTTATATTCCTTAATATTGTTTTTAGCCTTATAATAAGCATCCTCAAGATTTTTTAAGGTAATGTAGTTTCTTAAATTCTTATCTCTTTCCATAATGACATATTCGACCCTTTTCTTGCCACTACCAATAGACTCTTCCCTAACTACCTTATAGCCAAATAGCTTATTGTCATTAATCTCTATAATATCCTTTTTTAATAATTTCTTTTCCTATGTCATAAAATCACCAACTATTTATCATTTCCTATTACATTAATTACAAGTACATAGAATACATTTCCAAATCTTTCATCATAAACTAAATGGCCTAAATCTCTAACATGCTTGATTCTACCCTTCTTCGTTTTGATTCTATATTCTACATAATTCCTGTTCTCTGTCTCATTCGAATGAATCTGCTCCCAAATCGATTGATCTACCCTATCGTAGTCCTCACTATAAACCATTCCTTTGAAATTATACCCAACATAATTCATAAAATCATCCTGGTTTTCACAATCATACATGCGAATACAATCCGAATTCACATATAATATTCTTCCACTTTCTGCTTGGTATATAAAGATTACTCCAGGTACATTATTTGAAATTTCCTTAAAGGAGAAGCCAATTCTTTGTCTTTGTCCAAGCATCATCGATGGATTATATCTTTCGCAATCGTTTTTTGAATGGAATTTTACATGGTATAGGGCACTATCTGCAGCTGCATATAAATCCTGTAATTGAATACCATCCATTGGATATATAGCATAACCTAGGGAAACAGTAAATGGATAGGTTACACCCTTATAGGTATAATGATTATCCGACTTAACAAATTCTCTTAGGGTTTCTTCTACATTATCATAGCTTTTTTCCTTAAATACAATACAGAATTCATCTCCACCTGTTCTTGCAATAATAGCCTTAGTACCAAATTTTCTAACTAAAGACTTAGAGAAGGATTTTAAAGCTAAATCTCCAATAGGATGTCCATATAAATCATTAATTGTTTTAAAATCATCGATATCCATTACAGCATATACAAATCGATTTTCCTTATTTGCCTTATAGAAGGCATGAACCTTTTCACCAAAGCCAAATAGATTCAATAATCCAGTTAAACCATCGGACTTTGATGCCTTTTCTAGTCTTTTAACTAAAATATGATTTGCAACCCTTGCGGATATAAATCCTGCAGTATCACTAATAAGCTTTAAGAAATTTAAATTCTTATCATAGGAATAATTATCTACACATAAGAATCCACTTACCTTCCCCTCACTATAAAGAGGATACACAAAGATTCTAGATACTCCAGCATTATGTAATAATTCATATAGATATGGATTTTCATCCTCTAAGGCATCAATATCATCCATTTCTATATAGCTATTTTCAAAAGAAATGTTCGCCCATTCCTTAAGAATAGAAAATGGAATATTCTTAAGCTGACCAATCGTCGATTGAACATCCTCTTTCGTATATTCAAATACATTATCAATTTTGATTCCTGCTGTTTCAAGTATATAGGTTCTATCGGAATCAATCGCTCTACCTAATTCCTTTAATACCTGATTCATCGCAATACTATATGGAATATTTGAATTCAATATCTTAGCTATGCGAATCGTTAAGTCATCCGTCATAAAGGCCTTCTTTAATTCCTCTGATTTTTTATTTTGCTCATCGATATTAAAGAATACACAGCTAATATGACCACTCTCATTTGTAGGTGCCATAGAATAAGCAATAAAATATTCTAAATCTACTAAGAATCTAAAGCTATAGAATTTTTCCTTTAAATATGCAGCTCTATAAAATTCATCACACCAGGTTTGATAGGACTTTGGGAATATTTCAAAAAATGATTTTCCAATAAGATCCTTTTCCTTCTTAGATGCAACCTTACAAAACTCTACATTGACATAGCTAAAAATAACATCCTTAAGGGAGCTATCGGAATTTAATTCAACCGAGCATACAAAATATGGAATTGGAATGTCCTTGTAAAAATTTGGTGTGTAATTCGATTTCATAGTCCTAATCCTTAATCTTAAACTTCGTTTATAGATTATACTATAAAAACATTACTTTGACAAATGTTTTAAAAATGGCGTTATAATCCAATATTGTTTTGTAAAGCCTCTACTTCTATTTGCATAAATTTTTAAAAAATATTATACTAAAAGAAAGAACATTCGATAAAAAAAGGAATTTTAATAGGAGGTATTTATGTATACCAAAACAAAATATAAAACCATACTCGATATGATAAGTAATCAGTATGAGCATGCTTTAGCATTATCCTATGATGATAATGGAGAAATTTTAAGCTTAACCTATAGGCATATTAAAAATAGAGTATTAACCTATCCTGTTATAAAGGATAAAAAATGTGTAGGAATCCTTTGTGATGGAAGGCTTGATACCCTTATTGCAATTTTAGCCTATATCCATAATAAAATCACGATTTGTTTATTATCCCCATCGGATGATATATCCCTAATCCAAGAAGAAATCTCTACCGTCGGGTGTGATTTAATTATTGGTAGTGAGGATATAAAAAACAATCTAAGGCTTCCCCCAGCCATGGATACCCCACCGGAAGGAAAAATCTTATTTTTCACTTCTGGTACAACCTCTAAGGAAAAGGCTGTAATATTAACGGAGGAAAAGCTTTGTGCAGCCGTTTATAATGGATCCTGCCTACTTGAGCTAAAGCCTCAGGACAAGCTATTATGCTGCTTACCCCTATCCCATGTATTTGGCTTTATTTGCGCATGGCTTTGGGCATGGGAAAATGGAGCCTCCATCATTTTATCTAGAGGTATGAATCATATTTTCCATGATTTTGATTATTTTAAGCCAACGGCAGTGAGCTTAGTTCCCCAAATGGCTGCATTTTTGGCTTTAAAGGAATTATTTAACCCGGAGTTAAAATTAGTATTAATTGGTGCTGGAGATTGCCCAAATCCCGTTTTAACTGCAATATCCTGTATGGGCATTCGCGTATCCTTTGGCTACGGGCTTACGGAAACCTCCTCTGGAGTTGCACTATCCATAGGGGATAACCCAAGAGCCTTTAGCGTATGTCCTTTAGATGATGTAAAAATTGCGGATGATTATGAAATATTAGTAAAATCAGAGGAAACGATTTTTGAAGGATATTATCCTAATAATAGCGGATATGAGGATTTATTTACTGAGGATGGCTATTTTAAAACAGGGGATTTAGGTGCCTTTGATGACAATCATTTATTACACCTAAAGGGCAGAAAAAAGGACACCCTTGTTCTTCTTGATGGTACTAAGGTATTCCTACCTGAGGTTGAGGAGGAGCTAATGGGACGTCTTGGTGTAGACGAGCTTGCCTTAGGTACAGATAAGGATGGCAATGTCGTACTATGCTTAGGAAAAGTATATAAAAGCGAAATTGATTCTTATATGGATGATATTGATGAATACAATAGTAATCAGCCAAGATCAAAAAGAATTGTTCGTGTTATAGCAATACCAGAAGGCTTACCAAAAAAGAGCAATGGTAAGGTTAAAAGATATGAA
>Ga0256407_10006542_pt1 | contig 17925 bp, 20 predicted proteins | sample RumenRJG_04DNA_FD_193489 | JGI IMG/M metagenome (GOLD analysis project Ga0256407, IMG submission 193489) | Bovine rumen microbial communities from Lethbridge, Alberta, Canada - RJG_04 | ecosystem: Host-associated > Mammals > Digestive system > Stomach > Rumen | place: Canada: Alberta...
CAGTAAACGATAAGGTGTTGTTAAGTGGTTAACCGACTTTTCAACACCCTATCTATTATCACCACGTCACAATTTGGTCAACAATTTCCTGTTGCTCGCTGGCAGTTCGACGCAAATAAATGCGTGTAGTTTCAATACTTTCGTGCCCCATTAAGTCTGCGAGCAATGAAATATCATTGAACTTTTCCAGAAAGTTCTTAGCGTAACGATGCCGGAAAGAATGAGGATAAACAACCTTTGTGCTTATTCCATATTTTGCAGCATAAGTTTTGAGTTGTGTGGCAATTCCGCGCGTCGTAATACGCTCTCCAAAGCGATTAAGAAATACATAACCAAAAGTCCTGTTTATGGAATTAAGCCAGGCTTTTGCTTCTTCGCGCAAAAGTTTTGGAATGTACAATCGACGGAGCTTTCCGCCTTTTGAATATAAATCAAACCAGCCAATGTTTACGTGCTCAACTTTGATTTGAGTTAGTTCGCTTACGCGAGCGCCAGTTGCGCCAAGAAACCAAACAACAAAATACCATTCTGTATTTCCGTCCGCTTTAAGTTGCGCCTTGAAGTATTGGTAATCTGCATTGCTTATTACGTTTTCAAGGAAGTTTTTTTGCTGAACTTTTACCTGTTTTAGCTGCATTTTATCTTTGCCTGTAAAGACAAGATACTTGTTAATCGCCTGAATGCGGAGATTCACAGTCTTTGGCTTAAAGTATTCCAAAAGCCAACCTTTGTAAGCGAGAAGATTTTCTTTAGAAAAATCTTCATAGTTTTCTGTGTAATACTTAATAGTCCACAGGTAAGAAGTGACAGTATTTTCCGAAAGGTTCTGCTTTCGTAGATGCTGCTCAAAGGATAAGAGTTCATTTTGCTTTATCATAAAAGCCTCCAATAAGTTTTTTGCGCCAAAAAGCGCCTTATTGATGAGTTTATCTTCTTAATGCAGGCCTTATGAGAAGGTGGAGGAGGATATTGATTTTGAAATTCCTCAAAACTGGTGTTTGTGCAAAATCAAAGATGCCTGTTCTATTGTCATGGGACAATCTCCAGAAGGTGAAGCAGTGTCAGATGATGAAGACGGCATGGAGTTTCATCAGGGGAAGATTTGTTTTGGCGGAAAATATTTGAAAGAATCATCATCGTTCACATCGCATATTACAAAAATTGCTCCAAAAGGCTCAATTCTTCTTTGTGTTCGCGCACCTGTCGGAATTGTAAATATAACTGAAAGAGAAATCTGCATCGGGCGTGGGTTATGTTCGCTTAAGCCAAAATATGAGATTGATTCAGATTTTTGGTTTTATTGGATGCAATCATTGCAATCTATTTTTGAACAAAAAGCAACTGGAACCACTTTTAAAGCAATTTCTATTGATGTAATTAAAAAGCAGATTATATCTGTTCCGCCTGTTGAAGAACAAAAACGTATTGTCCAAAAAATATGCGAATTATATTCACAGTTAGATAAGATTACATTGAATTTGTTCTAATTGAACAAATAATTGTTCTATTTTTTGAACTATTATTTCCTGTTCTTTTATTGGCGGCAAGGGAATTAATATTTGAGCCATATTTAATTGGTTCAACTTAGGAACTGTTGTGCCAGTAACAAAAGGTGTTAAATCTAGAATGTTAAGGGTGTAACATAAATATTGCATACTAATTTTATGCAAAGGTCTTAAAACATGAGCATGATTATTAACCCATGTTTTTCCACTAATGCAAAAGGCAGAAATTTCTCCTTTCCCCCACTTTGCACCATCTTCACCAAGTAATAATAAATCTTCATCAAAAAGATAGTCAGAAACATAATCTTGTATGCAAGTTGCGCCATAATACGGATAAATCCCAGATTTGCGATCTGACTTAGTAATAGGCTTTCGTTTTGAATCTAGAATATCGACTATATAGCCTAATTTGCCCCACTTCCAAGAAGCTGGAATCTCAAACGGTTCTTCTTCAACCTTCTCATAAGGCCTGTTATCACTTGTCGCGATTCGCTTAAGAAGCTCTTCGGCCGGCTCGTCGTTCGGGTCTTGCGGAACTAGCTTGCCGTGAATGGCAAGGTCGAGGATTTTGGATTTTGCTTGTTTGATAATTGTATCTAAATCTTCTTTGTCATTTTCAAGTAAATCAATTTTATCAAATATTAATTCAATTTTGGAGACAATTTTTTCTTGTTCTGATGCAGGTGGAAGAGGAAATTGTTTCATTCCAAATTTCTCTTGAGAAAAAGTTGGAATAGCGGTTCCATTAACTAAATCTTCAAAATGTTTCCTCATATATTGAGTATTCAAGAAATAGCATAAATATTTAGAATTACATTTTCTTTCTTTCAAAACCATTAACTGAGGATTTAATGTAGTTTTCTCAGTAAGATTATCCACTAAAGAAGTTTTCCCGTAAGATGAACCAGTTTTTACAACAACTATATCATTTATATCTAATTGAATTTCCGGTGATTCTTCGTATTTAGGCCATGAAATATATGTGCAATCTGTTAAATCCAATTTCATATTAATCAAATTAGAAGGGCTTAATGTAATAGCACCGTTTCCTTTTTCAACTAAATCATCTCTTGTATAGCCACGGAATCCAATTCTACCAAATACAGTACAGACTTCTTTTATTCTACACCAAGCCCATCCATCCGGCACTTCAAACGGAATCTCATCTTCAATATCCTTTACAGTTCCATCGGCGAACTGCTCATAATGCCGTTTATCACTTGTAGTGTGTTATCGTCCTTCAGAAACTTTCTTGTAAGAAAAAGTGTATTCTTCATGCAGGGCAAGCTTTCCGTAAGGATTAAATTCTCCGTTTTCATCTTCGGTAGGCTCGCGTCTGACATTGCGGTATGAACCGTATATAAGGCCGTCTTCCACATACACAGATTCATAACATCCGCCTCCGCCCATATCTGCGGCAAAAGACAAACTTAGTTCTCCAAAGCCATTTCTCCCATTCCAAACATATTCAAAACAAGGAACCTGTTCAGAGTCAGGCGAAATAATAAATCCAAGATAATTAAGCGCAAGCGTTTGCTTTTGAGGTTTAAAAGGATTTATGACGCTTGGAGCTTTGCTCTCATCGCTTGTAATAGTGTCGCCATTCCAAATGCCTTGCAGCTCAAGCGTCTTCTTCGCTTCTTCTAAATCGTTCGCTAAAAATTGTCCCAACACCCATCCAAATGCGTCTTTGTACTCAATGAAAAACCAGTAATTCTTAATTTCGGCTTCTTCACCAGAGTGTTTCAGTGGAACAATTATTGTTTCAATTTCTTTGCTGCGTCCCAAAACTTTTACGATTTCGTAATTGTAAAGGTTTCCAATTTTCTCTGAATCAAATGACGGTTCCGTCCAAACAGAAAGTCCTTTTGGCGAGCAGACGCATTTTGTGATTTCTTTGCCGGAATAAAATTCTCCAAAATCGTTTGAAAATGAAGAAAAAACAACTACAAAAAAGGATAACGCTAAAAATAAAACTTTTTTATTCATGCTTTATTATAACCTTATAGTTCAATTATTGTCAAATTTTAGTTACATATGAACGATCATTCATTAAAGTAATGCTTTAATAAATTTCTATTGACAATTCGTAATTAAGCGTTATATTAATAAATAATAACAGATATTCTTTTGGAAAGGCGGAAGCTTTCAATTTGTATTAGAGCCTTTCAAAACGAATTAACCTACATTATTGCAGAGCAGATTGTCTGGGGAGCTAAGGCAATTCCGCCGCAAAGCCTAAAAAGGCTGACCGTCATAGACAAGGAGTTGAATTATGACTGTTGCGGAATTGCGGGCCAGAGCGCCTTACGTCAATTTCATCAAAACAAAAACTTATGTTGACCGCCCGAATGTCGCGCTTCTAAAAGAGGCCTTCATCCCGGACGACGACATGCCGACCTTTCCAGAAATCAAGGAAAACACAAGGATTTATCCTCTCTCGGTAGAAGCCTATCCTTCCGTTTTGCGCAGAATGACAGCGATGGAAGCCGGAGCGTGGGCGATGGAAAAATGCCGTCAGCAAAATTGGGCGCTGGAATTGGACAACTTCCAATGCTGCCTTGCAAATTTGGAAATGGACTATTAGGAGCGCTTATGAAAAGAACTTTTATTTTGGCGCCGATTTTTCTTGCAGCACTTTCGCTTTCATCATGCGCGTCGCTGGGCCGAATCATAAGGTCGGACTATTCCGTTCCGATTCAAGAAAGCTACGAGAGCGTCAAGGCCAAGGCCGACAAAATCATGGCGCAAAAGTCTTACATGAAGCGCTTTAGCGCCGTGGACAAGTTTGACAAAAAGCACGACGTGGTGATCTTGGACTACCAATATTTTACAATCGACGGAGCGCTTTACGCATACCAGTTCAACAACATGATGTATTACGGCCCCGCGCTTTCGTTCGGAGGAAAGGACTCGTTCGCACTGCCGGACAAGGCCGTGGGCTTCCAAGGATACGCGACGGTTGTGGCAAACCCTTCGTCAACGGTGTCGTTCATCTTCGCTCGAAAGCTTTTCGGGCAAAAGGGATATACAAGTATGTACGAGGCTTGCCAAATCAACGGCGTGTCGTTCGCGGGCCGCCCAAGCGACGCGGGCTACTTTGACGACTTTGGAAAGTGGCATGAATACGGCTACCACGACTACTTTGAGAACGTGTTCAAGACGCGCAAGCAAGACGTTCCCTTGGAAATGTATCAAGCCTTGCAAAAAAGATAGGAGGAACAAAAAATGAAAAGCTACAAATCTTGCCAGAACCAAAGAATTTTATTGGAAGACAAAACGGTCGCGCATGGCGAATACATAGTTGAAGGCGTTGCAATCAGAATAAAGAACGGCTTTCTTGACGACTCTCTGGACGAGGAAGGGAACCTCATTCCCGCCGTCGAAAGCGAAACCGGAAGCCACATCGAGCATTGGCGGAACGGCGTCCTCCACTGCGAGACAGGCCCGGCCATCATAGACCAAATCGACAACTACGAGGAATGGTGGCTTAACGGAAAGCAAGTGACGAACGACTTTAAGCCGCTTGCGGTTTGCGAGCCGACTCCCAAATATTCCCCCGGCAAAACCAAAAAGCCTGTGATTGACATGACCGCCACCGGAGCGAGAATAAAAGAGCTTAGGCTTAAGTCAAAGCTTTCCGTCAGCGAAGTGCAGTCCATGCTAGGCTTGACCTCGCCCGAAGCGATTTACAAATGGGAAAAGGGAAAGTACATGCCGTCAATCGACAACTGCCTCGCGCTCGCCTCAATCTTTGGCGTCCGCGTCGAAGACCTCATCGTCACGAACAAGATCGAGATTTAAAGCGGAACGGTTGAATGAAGGTTTTAGTTGTTCCAGACGTTCACGGCTCGCGCGAGTGGGAGATTGTAAAGACTTTTCCGCAAGATTCCTACGACCGCATTGTCTTTATGGGCGACTACTTTGACGCGTGGGAAAACAAGTGGCCAGAGCAAGGCGAAAACTTTGAAAAAATATGCGCCTTTGTCCGCCAAGACCCGGAGCGAAGAAAAGCGCTTTTGGGAAACCATGACTGGAGCTACCTAAGCGCGACGGTTCACGGCGCGGGATGTTCCGGCCATCAAAACGGCAAGGCGAGCAAAATAAAGAGCCTCCTGCTTTCCGCGCGCGATATATTGGACTTGGCTTTTGATGCGGACGGCGTGGCGTTCTCGCACGGCGGCTTTTCCAAAACTTGGGTCGCGACAATCCTAAGGCTTTTTAACATGAACGCAAGCGAATGGTCGATTGACTTTTTGAACAGGACCTGGCGCTCGCTTTCGCTCCAAAAGGACGAGGCGGCGTTCAACTACGAATTTGAGGAGCTATTGGACTGGCACGGATATTTTAGCGGAAGCGGAAACGAGGCAACGCAAGGCCCTTTGTGGATTCGGCCCGAAGCTCTTTTGGACGACGCGTTTTACCAAACGCAAGTGGTTGGCCACACCGAATATTGCCTTGGCGATTTTGTCGCGCTCACAGGAAAGGACATGACGAACGGCAGCGAAAATATTGTGATAGCGACGGACTCAAAACGTCATCAAGTTTTTGGAGTCATAGACACAAAGAACCTTGGCATCCAGCCGATGACGATTTTGGAGTTCAACAGATTTTACAAGAAGACGGCGAAAAAAATAAACGACATAAAATCGCAAGTTTGCGCCGAGCCAAATTGGAGCCAAAAAAACGCGACGCAAAAACTAGCCGCCGCATTTGGACAGCCGCTCGCCTCGCGCTATTACAAGGCGTTCTTTGAGGAAGAAAAATGAAGCTTTACATAGACATGGACGCGACGCTTGTGGATTTTGCCGCGCAAGTGACCAAGCTTGGACTGTGGCGCAAGAACAAGCCGGACAAAGTGGCGTGGGACAAGGTGATAAAAATCGGGCCGTCCTTTTGGAGCGAGATGGAATGGATGCCCGGAGCCGAGGACGCGTTTAACGAATTGCGCTCGCTTTCCGAAAAAGGCGTTCACGACCTTTACATTTTGAGCGCGGTAAACTTTCCGCAAGGCGTAGAAGGAAAAAAGCTTTGGGTAAAAACGCGCGCGAACTTTCCTTTTGAAAAAACGATTATCGTCCCCAAGGCGGAAGACAAGGCGGCCTACGCGGACGGCGGCTCAATTCTTGTTGACGATAACAAGGAAACCGCCGACTTGTTTGAGGCAAGCGGCGGCTACTCCATTTTGTTTACCGGCGACTGGAGCGAAGTGTTGCGGAAGATTTTAACGACTTTCTTTTGAAGGTTATGACAAGTATTAATCGAAGCGCGGCTCCCGCCTAAGCGTATATCTCGAGAAACTTAGGCGCGTATCCTTGCAATGCCGTTAACCGGATGCATGGCGTCCGCGCTTCTTTCTTTTTACAAAAAAAGTTCCCGAAGCAGTTAACCGAATAAATCGTCCGGATAGCTTCAGGAACTTGGACTTAGAGCTTTCGATTCCGCCACGCGCAAAGGCGAGTCGATCGACACGTTCACGAAAACTCTGTTATGAATATACACTGCAAAGCAATTTTTGTCATTAAAGCATTGCTTTAATGCGCGAATCGCGGACTTGCGCTACAGTTATCGTGGAAGCGCGGCTCCCGCCTAAGCGTATATGCCGAGAAACTTAGGCGCGTATCCTTGCAGGGCGTTCCCCGACTGCATGGCGTCCGCGCTTCTTTTTTTTACAAAAAAAAGTTCCCGAAGCAAGTTCCTCAGCCAAAAAAGGGCCGAATAGCTTCGAGAACTTGAACGATGCAGTTAACCAGCACAATAGAGGGCTGGATAGCACCGTTCAATGTTAGAATAAACCAATTTTACGTTTTTGTCATTAAAGCATTGCTTTAATGCGCGAAGCACGGCTTTGCGGTATAATAAAACTGTCGTTTCCGTCTGAGATAGCTAAGCGGAGTTTCCTTTTGGAATCATCGACAGAGGAGCGCTGCCCTCTAACGACATTCGCTTCTGTCTTTTGGCAGGAGCGTTTTATCGGAAGCCTTTGATACGTATCGGTTAGGCACGCCTTTGCGCGTGGCGTTGACAAGGCTTCCGTTTATTTGGAAAAATATGGCAGAGAAAACAACAATAAAGATGATGCCGGACACAAGCTGTTCTCTTTTTTGGCAGGAAGACGGAACCTGTTGCGGGGACGCGGAAAATTTGTCGTATGGTGGCGAACGTGACGCCGAGACGAACATTGACCTTAACATCCCTGGCTTGCGTGAATGGCTTGACGAATACATGTGGCGCTGCTTGGTTCCGCACGAAGCTGGAGAAACCACGCCGGACGAATTGAACCGGACTTTTGACTGGAAGGACTTTCACAAAAGAGGCTTGGCGTTCGCCGCGCAAGTGAAAAAACTTTTGCCGCCAAATGTCGAACTGTTGTATTGCAAGCCTTATGAAGACGCTTCTGGAATTATAAGCGGCGGCGGCGTTATTGTTTAGATTTTTATGCGGTTCCTCCGCTTTAACAAAAGGGCTTCCTTAAACTTTTCAAGTTCTTCGGGACTGCGTTTTGAAGGAAGAATGGTTTTGTTCCGCAACAACCAGAACAATCCGTCATAAGCCTCTCTGATTGACTTTTGGAAAATGCCCCTTCTCACTTTATCCGTATAAAGCCTGTCGCACTCTTCCATTCCCCAAAGAAAAACAAGATCTTGCCATGTAAAGGTCTCAAGGCTTTTTATGAAAAAGCACAGCCTCATGTTTGAAGTGTCGCCAGTCTTTTTTATAAGGGCCAGCAATTCTTCATTTGTATAATTATAATCCCAGTTGATTCTGGAAATGAGGTCGAACGCTTTTTGTTTGTCTGCGGAATCCATTGTTTATAAGTCGAGAATTAGTCAAGCGACTAATTTTTGCGGCGTTTTAGAATAATTTCTGCGTAGTTTAAATTATCATCCGCTGCAATCCCTACTGTTTCCCAACCCAGATTACCCAATTCATTAAGTTTTGTTTCCACGGAAGGCCAATTTAATCCATCGGGAGAAACATCTATTATTTTATATTCCCATTTTTCCATAATCTTGCCTCCAATAATTATTTTTAATATACAACCAATTCCCAAAATGTCAAGAAAAATAAATTAAAGCAATGCTTTAATGCGCGGCGCGCGGCTTCGTGCTATAGTAACTGTGGAAGCGCGGCTCCCGCCTAAGCGTATATTTCGAGAAACTTAGGCGCGTATCCATGTAAGGCCGTTCACCGGATGCATGGCGTCCGCGCTTCTTTTGAAAGTGTTATGAACACAAAGCGACTAAGCGCGGATAAACTAATTTCCCTCCTCATGCCAAAAGAATCCGAAATGGATCCGGCTGGCTTTTCGGCCTTGCAAAATATGCGAAGACTTTCTAAACTGAACGGAAATTCAAACATGACGCTTGAAGAAATAAACGCCGAGATTGACGCATATAGAAAAGAAAGCGCCTCCCGTCATTAAAGTAATGCTTTAATGACAACGCCGACTTGCGGGCATATAATTAAGCGACATACAAGGAGGCTCTATGAAAAAAATGTTTTTGATCGCCGCGGCGCTTTTTGCGGCAATTTGCTTTGCGTCTTGCTCTAATCCTGCGGGAGGAAGCGGCGATTCCGGCGGACAAGTTTCTGGCGGAACGACAGGCGGCCAGACCAACGGAGGAGAACCCACCAACAACGGCGGCCAGCAAGGCGGAGAAAACACAGGCGGCCAACAAGGCGGACAAAGCCAAACAGTTCAGGGCTTGGACTTTACCAAAATCGACTACAAATACAATTTGAATGCCGGCGACACCGTTCAGATAGCTGGAGTGATGAGCGACACTTACACGATTATCCGCGTGGAGTCCTTGAACGAAAGCGTCGCAAAGGCATTTTCCCGAGACGGCAAATTTTACATGACGGGCGTGTCGGCTGGAACGGCAGTCGTCAAAGCATGTTTTAAGTTTAATGGGCTGGAAGATGATTCAAGATACTTTTATAGATGCGACGTTACCGTAACCGGCTCCTCTTCCGGCGGCGGCACCGCTCAAAGCTCGCTGACAGATTTCCTTGCCGGCGCTTGGACGCACTACAACGCCGGCAAATACGGAACGTCTTCAGGAACGCTGACGCTCAACGCCAACAAGACTGGCCACATAACGGCATATTTGCAAGGATCGGTAGTTCACGACAAGAACTTTACTTGGACCGCATACGAAACGCGCGACGCTCACAACAAGCCAATAAAGATTCTTTCCATTTCGGGAACAGGCTCGTCAAGCGGCGCGATTGACGGCGACCACACAATCACCACAGGAACTAACTGCTTTACAATGCATTGCAATTTTGGATTCGGAATGCCCAATCCAAGCGAATGGACAAAGCAATAGATTGAACAAGGGCGGCTTTTGGCCGCCCTTTGCTTTAATCACGGCCCTTCAAATGTGATGAAGTCCCAGTCGGGCTCAAAACTCAAGGCATCCCATTCTGCACTTCCAATAAATGCTTGAAAACCGCTTCCCTGAATTTTGGATACACGACTCTCAAATCTTCGGAAGAGCGAAGAATCTCTTTGCGGTTTTCCAGAACGAACCGAACGGATTCAGAATACGATTTAGTTGTGTACAAACAAACTTTGTACGGCTTTTGATGCTTTTCCGCCATCATAATGTCGTGAAGGCTTCCGCGGGATTCGCCGTCCCACAAGTCAAGCATAAAGTCGCAGTCAACCGCCATCGCTTCGTTTCGCTTGTGGCAGGCGTTGTGAAGGTAATGCTTCACGTCTGGCGGATATTCCTTTACAGGAATGCCATGCGCGACAGCCCACTCTTTTGCGATTAGGTCAACGCCTTTCGCCTCGCCCTCAAGAACGGTGATGTCGGTAAAATTGTTTTCCGAAACGCATTCTTCAATCTTTGAGAAAATCCATTCTTTGTCCGTTATCGAGCAGCTTCCACATATAAACAGTTTCATTTTAACTCCATTACTTCGCTCAGGCGCAAAAGCTCAAAGCCGTTCGCGTCCATGCAAACGTTCTTGTAGCGCGACTGATCGACTTTGCGCTTTGGAAAGCTTTTGTTCCAGTCGTTCATAAAATAATCTTTCGTAACAAAAGTTTGATGCGTGTGTCCGTGAATGTTTGCGCAGGTGTCCTTCTTGTCCAAAAAGACAGGTTCGTGCGACAAGACATAATCACCAAAAAGCAGCGGCCCCTTGTAAACGTTGTCAAAGCCAAGACTCGTGTAGAATTCGATAAAAGTTTTGAAAGGCCGCTTGTCGTTTCTAAAGTCGTGGTTTCCAAGAATCAAATTCATCTTGCGGTTCCTTTTCATCCGCATCACGGCGTTCATGATTTTTGACCGCTCCATTTTTGCGTTCAAATACACGTCGCCAAAATTCCAAATCAAGCAGTCGTCGGGGAGCGCGTCAAATTTCTTTAGCAGGAACTCCGTCATCTCCGCGCAGCCTTTTGGCGAACAGTCAAACGGGCGGCCGCAATAATTGATTATGTTCGTGTGGAACAAGTGTAAGTCGCTTGTGATGAAAATCTTTTCCGGCGGATAGCCCAGCGTAAATTCTTCTTCTGTCAGACGCTTGTAGTCCATGATGGTTTTATTATACTGCAAGGGGGAACGTAATGCATTAAAGCGGCGCTTTAATCTTTTTCCTCGAAACTGAATTATAGCCCAAACTCTAACCTACGACCGTCGGGTTAATACCCCTAAGGAAAGTGGCCATTTTTGAGCAAAAAACGGCAAAATTTTGGCCTCAAAAATGTCAGTTTTGTCCGTAGGGCGCTCTGCCCAAAGGTCTTGAATTCTAACCTAAAATTCGAACCTAAAAGCGCGTTTTTCTGAAATTTTCTGAAAATTTTGGCTTGCGCATTTTTTCAGCCTGTGGTAAAATGTCTTTATATTGCAAGGTTTTGCACGATGTTGAAGTAATCTGGGAGCGCCTGAGGGAAGGGGCGGTAGCCCCTCATAACCCGAAGGCCGGGGGTTCAAGTCCCTCCCCTGCTATAGAAAACTCTTTCCGCTTCGGAAAGAGTTTTTTTTTGCCCAACACTTTTAGGGCATACGATTAGGACTTGATCCGAAGCGACCGCGGCGAAAGCCGAAAAGGCCGCATGGAGGCGGCCGGCAGAGAGCGAAGGCGGGCTGGAAGGAGCGAACACGACGTTCGCGACTGGAAGCCAAGTCCCTCCCCTGCTAAATTGGAACCGTTTCCGCAATGGAAACGGTTTTTTTGTTTATAAAAGTGACATTTTTCTTTATAATAATTGTCTAATAATTCGACGGAGTTGTAATTTGAAGACTTCATTTACAAACAGCGATTTTTCCGAACTCTATCAAAAATTTGGACCGATGGTTCTAAGACGATGCCGCGCCATTTTAAAGGACGAAGAAAAGGCTTTGGACGCGATGCAAGACGTGTTTTTACGAATCCTTGAAAGCAAGGACAAAATAAAGAACGCTTGCGCCAGCCTTTTTTACGTCACGGCAACGCATATATGTCTTAACAAAATCAAGTCGGACAAGCTTAGATCCGGTCCAGACTTTGAAAAAGTCGCCCAAACTATGGCGGACGATTTTTCCGAACAAGAGAGTCAAAAAATCGAAGCGGCTTTGACAATCGAAAAGATTTTTGAAAAGCGCGACCAAAAGGACTCTTTGATCGCCACGCTTCACTTTGTTGACGGTCTGACTTTGGAAGAAACGGCGGAACAAATCGGAATGTCGGTTTCCGGCATTAGAAAACGAATTAGGGAATTGCAAAAATATGCCCTAACATTAAAGGAGCGCGTATGATTCCACAATTATTGTTAGAAGAAATCAATCTTGGCGAAAAAGACGCCAAAGATTACTACAAAAAATACGGCAAAGAGGAATTGGAAAGCGCCTTGGCCGAATTGAGAAAATCCGACCAGGAAATTCTTGCCGCCTACCCGGCAAGCCGCTTTAGCCCGGCCGCAAGCGCGGAAGCGAAGCCCAACATTGTCAGTATGGATGAAAGCGCGGCGGAAAAGGGCAAGCCCAACATTTACGCGCGCCTAAACAAAGCGCGGCCCTTCTTCTTTGCGGCGGCGGCAGTCCTTGTCTTGGCCCTTTGCGCTCCTGTAATGCTTAACTCAATCAAAGGGCTTGGAGGTTCACGCTCAATCCGCCTTAAGGGAAGCGGCCAGCATCAAATCCGCCTTTACAAGCAGGCCGGAGCGGACGCCGTTCTCCTCAAGAACGGAGAGTCTGTAAAAGAAAGCGACTTGGTTCAGATTACCTACATTCCTGGAAGCTACAATTACGGCGTCATCTTTAGCGTTGACGGAAACGGAAACATCACTAGGCATTTCCCTGACGCTTCTTGGCAGGCGGAAAAGCTTCAAAAAACCGGAGAGGAAGTTCCGCTTTCGTTCTCGTACGAGTTGGACGACGCTCCCAAATACGAATGCTTTATTTTTGTGGCGTCAAAGAATCCCTTTGATTTTTCGACAATCGAATCGCTTGACAAAAACGAAATCAGCGTTGACTTCTTAAAGAAGGGCTCTTACTTGCCCAAGGATTGCGACGGCTCTATTTTTGTCTTGAACAAAAAATAAAATAGAAGTAACTTAATTGATGGAATGACTATGAAAATGACTTGCATAAAAAAAATCGCGGCGGCCGCTTTTATGGCGCTTGCTTCAACTTATATCTTTGCGCTAGACCAAAATGCCGGCGTTGAGCGCTACGGACTTTACATCGGTTCCAACGACGGCGGCAAAAACCAAGAGCGTCTTTTGTACGCTGGAACGGACGCAATCGCCTTTCAAAAAATAATGACCGAGATCGGCGGCATCTCAAAATCAAACGGAATCCTCCTTCTTGACCCGGCAAAAGAAGACGTTGACAACGCCTTTGAAGTTATTTCCGAGCTGATGAAAAAAAAGCAAAAGGACGCCAAGCGCTCCGAATTTGTTTTTTACTATTCGGGCCACTCGGACGAGAACGCTCTGCTTTTGGGAAAAACAAAATACGATTATTCTTCTCTAAAAGCCGCGATTACCAACGTTCCCAGCGACGTTCATGTAGTAATCCTTGACTCTTGCTATTCAGGAAACTTTATCCGCACAAAGGGCGGACAAAAGCAAAAACCGTTTTTGATGGACGACTCTTCTGTCGTAAAGGGCCACGCGTATTTGTCTTCAAGCTCGTCGCAGGAATCGTCGCAAGAATCCGACGAAATCGGCTCGTCCTTTTTTACAAACGCGATGATCACAGGCTTGCGCGGAGCGGCTGACACTTCGGGGGACAAAAAAGTTACCTTAAACGAATTGTACTCCTACGCCTTTAGCGAAACTCTTTCAAAGACAGAGAACACTGCCGATCCCCAGCACCCCAACTACAACATCACCTTGGTTGGTTCCGGCGACCTTGTGCTTTCGGACGTTTCCGCCTCGGACTGCGTATTGACCTTGGCGCGCGACTTGACTGGCCGCGTAATCGTTCGCGACAAAAATTCAAAGCTGGTTGCCGAAATCAACAAGACGTCGCAGCTTCCGATTTACCTTGCGCTGGAAGAAGGCCAGTACGGCGTCACCGTAATCGGAGAAAACTCAACGCTGCAAGGAAGCTTTTCTCTTAGTCCAAAAAAATCTTACGCGATTTCTCCTTCAAACCTTACGCCCGTCGCGCGCTTGGCAACTAGAAGCCGCGGAAGCGAGGCGGAACAAGACGGCCAAGCCGTTCCAACCGACGAAGCAGAGACAGACCTGTTGCAAATGCCCTTTGTCTTTTCGTTTTTTTGCAACGAGTTCTACCTTGCGGCCAACAAGCCGATATCGACAAAATTTTCGCTGGCCTTGTTCCGTTCCCATGTATACGAAGTGAACGGAGCGATGCTTGCGGGAATCGGAAACGAAACGACAATTTTAAATGGAGCGCAAGCCGGCGGCATTTACAACATCGCGCAAGACGTGAACGGAGCGCAAGCCGCCGGAATCTTTAACTATGCAAAGAACGACGTTCGCGGAGCGCAAGTGGCCGGAATTTTCAACTACGCCCACAACGTCACTGGCGCGCAAGCGGCTGGCATTGTGAACGTCGCAAACGACGTAAAATACGCGCAGGCGGCTTGGATTTCAAACGTCGCAAGGGGAAACTTTACCGGAGCCCAAGGCGCGTGGATTTCAAACGTCACTTTGGGAGACTTTAAGGGCGCGCAAGGGGCCTGGATTTCTAACGTAACGCTTGGAGAATTCAAAGGCGTGCAGGGCGCCTGGCTTTCCAACGTGGCGCGCAAAGACTTTACGGGCTTGCAAGCCGCTTTCCTTACCAACGTCGCTTGCCAAAACGTAAAGGGCGTCCAAATCGGTTTGTTCAACTTTTGCAAAGACGACTGCGACTTCCAGCTGGGACTGGTCAACTATTCCAAAAACGGAATCTTTGAAGTGGCCGCCTCTTACACGACCGACCAAAAAATCCGTCTTGTCTTGAACAGCGGAAACAAGCATTTGTACGGAATCTTTGGCGTCTTACTGAATCCCGAAGGCTTTGGAAAAAAGGCCTTGGAACAATACGGCGCCCTTGTACTTGGCTTGGGAACAAAGGTGGAAGTGTGGAAGTTCAACTTTGACTTTGCGATTATGGGCAACGAAGTCATTTTCGCCAACGAAAAAAGCGACAAGCCTCATGCCGAATGGTACCCATCCGCAAGAATCGAAGCGGGCTTTACACCGATTCCGCACCTTAACGTCTTTGCCGGCTTTGCAATGGCCTTTGAATTCCCCGGAAACAGGGACGCCTTTATCGCCCACAAAAGGAACATGGTCATTGACGCGGGCTCCGTCACCCTTTACCCAGAATTTGACTTTGGCGTAAAATTCCGTCTCCAGTAAAAAAAATAAAATTTAAAGTGACAGTTTTAACGGCCTCGGTTGTCTTATAAACAACGAGGTTGTTAAAATGAAAAAGTTATTAGCGATTGTTTTAGCTTTGGCGCCCGCTCTTGCGTTTGCCGGCGACCTAAAAATTTTGGCCGTCGACAAAGAGCTTGAGATTCCCCTTGAGGGCGTAAAAATCACGGTAAAATCAAATCCCGAACTCAGCGCGCAGACTGACGAAAGCGGATTGGCCGTAATTTCAGTTCCTGACAATCTTTCCGCTGGAACCATCGAAGCAAAGCTTGCGGGCTATCAAAGCGCTTCCGCCAAGTTTTCTTCTTCAAGCCAAGAAGTTCAAATCTCAATGTCTATCGCCGGCGTAATCGAAGGCCAGGAGCTTGTCGTAAACCGCGCCTCCCCCGATTCTACGGAAGAGAAGACCGGCGTTTCAACCGTCATGACAAAGCAAGAAATGCATTCCACTGCCAACGTCGGCATTATGGAAGACTGCATGTCGGCGGTGCGAACCCTTCCCGGCGTTTCTTACAGCGGCGCTTGGGGAACGGAGCCATCGATTCGCGGCGCGGAACCAAGGGAATTTTCTTGTCTTCTTGATGGAATGTACACAATCTTTCCGTGGCACTGGGGCGGCGGAGTTTCAATCTTTAACCCCGCGATGGTAGAAAGCGTAAAGCTTTCAAACGGAATTTTCTCCGCAAAGTATGGCCGCGCCTCAGGCGGAATCCTTGAGGCGACAACGATCAAGCCCGACTACGAAAACTTTCACATGAACTTGGGAATCGCCACGGCAAGCGCCGACGCCTTTGCCCAAATTCCTTTTGGAAAGAAAGTAGGCGGAATGATTTTGGGCGCCCACTTCACTTACCTTGAGCCGGTGTTCGCTTTGTACAAAGCGACAGGCAGCGACGCGTTGGACATGATCAAGCGTCCGCCCTACATAAGGGATTTTTTCTTAAAGGCAAACTTCACTCCCAAGCCCGAGCTTGACATTTCGCTCACCGGATTCTTTGGAAGCGACGGCCTTGAACTCGACCAAACAGAAACAAAGAAAGGCATCAAGACAAACGTCAACATGGACTACGACATTTACCAAGCGCTTGCCGGAATCAACATAAAGTATTTGGCCAGCGACAAATTGCTTTTCCGCGGTTCGCTCTCCTACAACGGAATGTTCGAGAATATGAAAATGAAGTCAACCGAAAACGGAACGGTAAACTACAACGATGAATTCGTGGACAAGTACGGCTCGCTCTATCCAAGCGTGACTCGCGGCGGTTCATACAAGTTGGACAATTTGGAAAACGAGTACCAGGAAAAAATCGACAACCATCTCATTGCCGGCAGGTTCGACACCGAGTTTCAGTTTAACGACGCCAACCGCCTTTCTTTTGGAATCGACGAGTTTCTTTCAACTTCAAGAATAAAGGAATACCAGAACCATTACATCGACATCGGAAGCGGCGACTCGCGCTTGTTCAAAAAGACACTATGGAACAGCGACATCAACGGCAACAATCTTTTGAGCAACGCCCTCTACGCCTCATGGAATTACGGAAAGGAAAAAGACTTTTTGCAGGCGGAACTTGGCTTGCGCGCGGAAATGATGAACATCTTTAACACAAACGACGGCTTTACCCTTAACTTGATTCCAGACCTTTGCCCGCGCGCGTCTGTGACAATCACTCCGTGGACTGACAAGGGACTTCTTGACAAGGCCTCGTTCACAATTGGAAGCGGCTTGTTCACCTCCGTTCCCCGCGACATCATGCTTATCACAAAGAAGAACGACATCAAAGACTTTGACATGCATACAAACCGCGCGGTCTTTGCCGTAATCGGAGCCAACGCCGCTTTGACAAACGGATGGAACTTTAAGTTGGAAGCGTATTACAAAAATTATCTTTCAAGAATTTACGCTTACCAAGTTTCAACTGCGGCCAGCGGCTACGCCGACACAAACATGATTTACAAGGACAACGGCAAAGGCCACGTCTTTGGAATCGACACAATGATCGAAAAAAAGATTGGCGGCAAGTGGGACGGATATCTTTCTTACTCATTCGTTTACTCTCGATTGAAGAATCCCTCATCTGTCGGAGCCAACGATTATGTTGAGTCAATGTACAACGCTCCCCTTGACGAATGGTATTATCCCAACTACCACCGCTTTCACACTTTGAACGTTGTTAGCAACTGGCACTTTGGAAAAGGCTGGACCTTTACAGTCAAAGGAACTCTTGCCACCGGCGCCCCAAAGCAGGGAATCGGAAGCGTAACATGCTACGCCGCTCAAATGGATGACGGAACAGTCGTTCAGCGCTACTCAAGAAGCTCTTACTACAGCGACACGCTAAGAACGCAGATTTCTTGCCCGATTGACCTTAGGCTTTCTTACCAGTGGAAGACGCACAACGACAAGGCAAGCTGGGAATTCTACATCGCGGCGCAAGACATATTCGTAAACCTTTACACTCCCAAGGGAGACAAGTCGTTCAACAAGTACACGGGCGAGCCCAGCGACACAGCGGACTCGGTTGACTTTAGCATTGGAATGCCGATTCCTTCTCTGGGAATCAAAGTACAGTTTTAATAAACAAT
>Ga0256407_10006544_pt1 | contig 17921 bp, 15 predicted proteins | sample RumenRJG_04DNA_FD_193489 | JGI IMG/M metagenome (GOLD analysis project Ga0256407, IMG submission 193489) | Bovine rumen microbial communities from Lethbridge, Alberta, Canada - RJG_04 | ecosystem: Host-associated > Mammals > Digestive system > Stomach > Rumen | place: Canada: Alberta...
TTGTCACAGAAATAACAACAACCATAGTCTGAAACCTAACTGATGAAAGAGCTGAAGCAGATAACGATGAAGGATATTGCCAGCGCGTTCGGCGTGTCGGTGGCCACTGTCTCGCGTGCCTTGCAAGACAGCCCGCGCATCAGTGCTGAGCGCAGGGCTCAGATACAGGCGTATGCGCGTGAACATAATTTTATTCCCAACATGCTGGCCGAGTCGTTGCGTCACAGCGGGCAGAAACCCATGAAGGTGATTGGCGTCATCGTGCCCGAGATCGCTCATTTCTATTTCTCCAGCATCCTCTCGGGTGTTGAGGAGGAAGCTTCGTCGAGAGGCTACCGCATCATGGTGGCGCAGAGCGACGAGCGCTACGAGCGCGAGGTGCGCATCTGCCAGTCGTTCTTCGAGAACAAGGTTTGTGGCATCATCGTCTCGCAGGCCAAGGATACGCGCGACTATGGCCATTTCCAGCGGCTGCTCGACAGTGGCGTGCCCCTGGTGTTCTACGACCGTATCTGCACGGGCATCAATGCCAGCCGCGTGGTGGTCGACGACTATATGGGTGCCTTCAATGCTGTAAGCCATCTCATAGAGACCGGCTGCAAGCGCATCGCCTTCTACGGCTCGCCCATGCAGTTGGAAATCTCGAAGAACCGTTTCAACGGCTATAAGGATGCGCTGCTCAAGCACCACCTGCCGTTCGACGAGGGCCTGTGTGGCGTCTGTGACAACCGTACCGATGCGGAGGCCATCACCCCCGAGGTGTTGCGCAAGGCAAACCGTCCCGACGCTTTCTTTGCCGTGAACGACGACACGGCCATCGGCATTCTCTATACGGTCAAGCGCATGGGACTGCGAGTGCCGCAAGACATCTCCATCTGTGGGTTTACCAATGGTCAGAGGGCGGTGGCCTGCGACCCCATGCTCACCACGGTCGAGCAGCGAGGCCCGATGGTGGGTGCCGAGGCTGTCGATGTGCTCATTGGCCATGTCGAAGGCACCATTCCCGAAGGGAAGATAGAGCGCCGTGTGGTCCGTACCCGCCTGATTATCAGAGGGACAACAAGATAATGCATAATTCGTAATGCATAATGCATAATATATAATGGAGAATAAAGTTTCTGTTAATGATCAATATATATGAAACAAAAAGAAGATAACATTATTGCCATCAAAAGTTACAAATTTGCTGTGCGATGTGTCAATCTGTACAAATATTTGTGTGAGGAAAAACACGATTATGTAATCGGCAAACAATTGCTGCGCAGTGGCACAAGTATTGGCGCAAACATAAAGGAAGCTATCAGGGGAATCTCAAAAGCTGAATTTAGAGCCAAGATGAGTATTTCACTAAAAGAAGCTAGTGAATCGGAGTTCTGGATAGAACTGCTACGAGATACTGAATATATTACTAAGGAAGAAGCCGAAAGTCTGCTAAATGATTGCGGAGAGCTGCTAAGACTTCTGATGTCTATCGTAAAGACCATACAAACAGAAGAAAAACAACATATAACAACTTAATGTGTGATGCTCTATTATACATTTTGAATCACTAGCAATTCATAGTATATTATGCATTATGCATTATTAATTATGCATTAAGAACATGAAACAAAAACCGAATCTATCGTTTTGGAGCCTGTGGAATCTGAGTTTCGGATTCTTTGGCGTACAGATTGCCTATGCTTTGCAGAGTGCGAACATCTCGCGTATCTTTGCTACTCTGGGTGCCGACCCCCACAACCTGAGCTATTTCTGGATTCTTCCGCCACTGATGGGAATCCTCGTGCAACCGATTGTCGGTACTTTGTCCGATAAGACATGGACGCGCTTCGGCCGCCGCATTCCCTATCTCTTCGTAGGTGCTGCCGTGGCCGTGCTGGTGATGTGCCTGCTGCCTAATTCGGGGTCGCTGGGACTGACCGTCTCGGCCGCCATGATTTTTGGCTTGATAGCCCTGATGTTCCTCGACACGAGCATCAATATGGCCATGCAGCCGTTTAAGATGCTGGTGGGCGACATGGTGAACGAGCCTCAGAAGGCCAAGGCCTACAGCATCCAGTCGTTCCTCTGTAATGCCGGCAGTGTGGCTGGCTATCTGTTCCCCTTTGTGTTCACAGCCATCGGCATCAGCAACGTGGCCCCCGAGGGCGTGGTGCCCGACTCGGTCATCTGGTCGTTCTATATCGGTGCGGCCATCCTCATCCTGTGTGTCATCTACACCACCCTGAAGGTGAAGGAGTGGCCTCCGAAGGAGTATGCCGAATACAATCCGGTGTCGGAGGAGAAGGAGGAGAGTGCCAACTGGATTACCCTGCTCAAGAATGCACCCTCTACGTTCTGGAAGGTGGGCTTGGTGCAGTTCTTCTGCTGGGCAGCCTTCCTCTATATGTGGAACTACAGTACGGGAGCCATTGCCGAGACCGTTTGGGACACCACCAATCCGGCCAGTGAGTCGTTCCAGACGGCTGGTAACTGGGTGGGCATCCTGTTTGCTGTCCAGGCCGTGGGCAGTGTCATCTGGGCAGCCGTTCTGCCGCGCTTCAAGAACACCAAGACAGCCTATGCCCTGAGTCTGCTGTTGGGTGCTGTCGGCTTTGCCATGGTTCCGTTCATCCACAACCAGTATGCGCAGTTCATTCCGTTCCTGCTCATCGGCTGCGCCTGGGCTGCCATGCTTGCCATGCCGTTCACCTTCGTGACGAATGCCCTGCAGGGATACGGTCACATGGGGGCCTATCTGGGCCTCTTCAACGGTACCATCTGCATCCCGCAGATTGTGGCTGCCCTTTGTGGTGGTTTCATCCTCTCGCTGATAGGCAGTCACCAGTCGTCGATGATGGTGGTCTCGGGCATTCTGCTGGTCATCGGTGCTTGTTGCGTGGGTGTCATCAAAACGCATAAGCATTGAGAAAACTGCTGATTCTCATCCTTTTGTCTTGCGCCATGAGTGTCGTGGCGCAAGACAAATACGACTGGAAGCAGGCGGCTGTCAATACCGCCGCTTCCTTCGCCATCGATGCGGCCGTCACCTATTCGCTGAAGCCGCTCATCCGTTCGGAGCGCCCCGACGGCTCCGACCACCATTCTTTCCCGTCGGGACACACCTCACTGGCCTTCACCGGTGCCTCCGTACTTTTCAAGGAGACACGCCACATCTCGCCGTGGATAGGCATAGCAGGTTATGCGGCAGCCACGGGCATCGCCATTGAGCGCGTCCACAACAACCATCACCATTGGGCCGATGTGTTGGCTGGGGCGGGCATCGGCATCCTTTCCACCGAGGCTGGTTACTGGCTGGGTAGAAAGATCACAGGCAAACGTCGCCGTTACGATGTAGCCATCGGTGCAACAGGTGTCGCTTTGTGGGTGAGATTGTAGTAATTTACCACCCCCGGAGTGGCCTAAATAGGTTCTAATTAGTATACAAATGGTTTGAACATCCTTTAGGAGTTTGGAAGTTTAGGAGTTTGGGAGTTTGGACAATACTCCGTCTTTTGCGACTCCAACCTTATGAAGTTGCAATTAATGATGAATTAGACTCCAATTAATGCCTAGTTGGAGTCTAATTAATGCCTAGTTGGAGTCTAATTAATGCCTAGTTAGAGTCTAATTAATGCCTAATTAGAGTCTAATTAATGCCTAATTAGAGTCTAATTAATGCCTAATTGGAGTGTAATTAATGCCTAATTAGAGCGTAATTAATGCCTAATTGGAAGGTAATTAATGCCTAATTGGAAGGCAATTAATGGCTAATCGACAGCATCAAAAAACTCGTTGGTATTTGATTGTTGCCCAAGGCAAACCGGCTCTTGCCCTACTTCTTGATCACTTTTTTGTTACCTATGATATAGATACCACTAGGTGCCTGTTCGATAGAAGAAACCCGGCGGCCGTCGAGAGTATAGACTGAAGGTGTTGGGTGTTGAATGGTAGGTGTTGATGTAATGCCAGCCGAACTGCCCAAGAAAGTCTTCAGCTCGTAGAGCGACTGCATAGCCTTACCCGTTTGGTTATCAAAAAGACCGGCGTTATAACAGTTGTCAGTCACACGCTTCGTGTTCCAGTCCAGACCATATTCGTTGGCTTCGGGAAACCACCAATACAATCCGTCGACACTCTGGTGAGCAGCCAGTTTGGCAATCAGGTCTTTGGTGAACTGCAGCTGTCCGGCATCAGTAGCAGGCCAGTTGGGGAAGGTACTGATTATATAAGTAGCATCATCAGGATACCATGCATGATAGTAACCTGTTTCTACAATCTGTATTTTCTTGTCGGGATAGTTCTTTTCGAGTGTCGTCAGCACATTGTCGAGTGTGGTCAGGGTGCCATGATAATAAGGATAATAGCTCAACCCGATGACATCGTAATCATTGGTATAGTTTTTCAGCGTCTTATAGAAGTTCGTCACATTCTGCGACTTGCTCAACTCTGTCTGAATGACAATCTTTGCCTGGGGGCACACCTCACGAATAGCTCTGATGCCTGCCTGCAGGTATTTGGCAAAGTTGGCAAACGTACCACTGCCATAGTTGCCGCCATCAGGATAGCAATGGCCAGTAGGCCACAACATGCCGTAAGTTATCTCGTTGCCTGGTTGCACAAAGTCGGGTGTTGCCCCTGCTGCTATCATCTCGTTCAGACAGCTTTTGGTATACTCGTAGAGAGTTGTAGCCAGTGTCTCAGAGTCCGACGATGTCCAGCTGCTGGGAGTGGCATGTTTGCCTGGATCAGTCCAAGTGTCGCTGTAGTGGAAATCCAGCATCAATGCAAGTCCGGCGTCTTTGATTTGCTTACCTAGTTTCTTCACGAAATCAAGATCCTGGCACACACCTTCGCCCTTATGAGCAGCCGATGCCTTCGACGGGTCAACAAACAGGCGCACGCGCATAGCGTTCCAACCTTGCTGCTTGAAGTAAGCCAGCATCCCGCCAGTAATAGTTTTCCCATCCTTATCGAGGAACTTAGCTCCATTTTCCTCATACTTCGGCAGTAGCGAGATGTCGCCGCCCACATATTTTTGTGCCTGCATGCCCAGCGAGCATGCCACGGCCATAATCAGTAATAGTGATTTCAATTTCATTGTCATTAGGTTTTAGCAATTTGCATGCAAAGATAACCAAAAAAAAGAAATATCCGAGGCTTTTCACCTCGGATATTTTCTATGTCGGATAAAAAAACATTACTTCACCACTTTCTTGCCGTTCACAATGTAAACGCCACGTGGCAGACTGTTCACCGATGTACCCATGGGCAGACGGCGTCCGTCGAGGGTATAAATATATGGTGATGTTGTTTGCGTGTTGGTTATGGAGGCGATGCCGGTAACCACATCCTGACGACCGTCCTTCGTGTAGTAGCCACCATTGGTGAATGCCATGTCTTGGGTCTGTTCGCCACCTCCGCTGAAGATAATATTGTCAGGAGCTGTGGTCTTCGTTGAAGTCCATTTGAACACCTTGTTGCCATTGTCGGCCGTACCAATCAGTGTGGCACTGACACCTGGCCATGAGGTACCCACATAGTCTTTTCCGTCGCCACCATTCATCCATGCCCATGTATAAATCTGGCTGCCCCATGACGTAGGAGCCTCAAAGAATGCACATATCTCATTTTCTTCTACGGTGCAGAACGAAGGCACGCCATTGTATACACCATCCTGCGGTTTCTCGTCATCCTTCAGCTGTGGAAGAGTGATGTCACTGGGTTCGATGCCCTGCACATAGTAGACATAGTGGTAGCCGCTAATCACTTTCTTCCACGCAGTGTTGGTTGGTGTGTATGTTGCCGCCTTGGTGCCGACGACACACAGTAACTTCTTGTCACCATCTCCAGCCACCTGTACGGCATAGTAGTCTTTATGGGATGCCAAGTTGGTCGGCTTGCTCATATTGTTGACACCCACGGCCTTGCGGACAGCTGCCATATTGGCGATTTCCTGCTTGTAAGCCTGCCAGTGTTTCAGAAACACGCAGGGCGTTCCGGGCATGGCCAGCAGATAGGCGTTGGCTGCAAGAGTATCCTTTCGAAGAGGATCTTGCTGTGCAGTAGCCGAACGGTACTCTGTATCGTGGTTCTCAACGAAGGTCACAGCATACCGGCGGTAGCTGCCACTGCTGAAACTGCTGCTGACCAACGGCCAGTTGCCGTCGTTTTGTTTTCCTAATTGGGTCCAGTCGGAATTGTTAGCAGCATTGCGCACGGTATAGCGGAACTGGAAGTCGAAGGCGGCACTGGTCTTGTCGGTGGCATCAATCCAGTTCTTAATGGTATTGGAACTGTCCCAACACTCGCCCACAGAGAATTGCGGCTTGGAGTCATTGTTGTATAGCTTGGTATACTCACCACTATAGCCTTTCACCATGTCATAACGGAAGCCCGCATAGCCCATGTCTTCGAGTAACATTTTCAGATAAGCTTTCACCGACTTCTGCACATTCTCGCTCTTATGGTCCAGGTCGCGCATGCCGTCCCAGCCCTCACCGGTATCTTTGTTCGGTCCTACCTGATAGCCATTCGATGCAGCCTCGTCGTCAGAACAGATATCCTTATACGTCAGCTGATAGGTCACCCCCTTGTAGGTCTCCATAGGGAAGTCAGTCCAAGAACTCACGTTCCTGCGGTGGTTGATCACCACGTCGGCAATGGTGCCAATGCCTTTGTTCTTGAACGTTGTGATCATGGAGCGCAGCTCGGCCTCACTGCCGAACGAACTATTATAGTGGCCGGGGAACCAATACAGGTCGTCGTAGCCCATCGACTGACCACCGCAATCGCCGCTCTGAGGAATCCACACCAGGTCGAAAGTCGTAGAGAGATTATCTACCTGCTTTTCAAGTCGGCTCCACTGGGCATCGGTATAACCGTCCCAATAGAAGGCCTGCAGCATCACTCCGTTATACTTCTCGGGCCAGCCCTGTGCCATCATGCCCAGTGCAACGACCATCATCAACAATGTAGTGTAAAATCGTTTCATAAGTCTGTAGTTTTTTATTTCTGTTGCGAAGATACAAAAATATTCAATTCCAAGTAGTTATAACAGCCATTCTTTTAGGGTATGGAGTGCGCAATCGTTTGCATCTTTTACACCCGTTTTGCCCATGTGGAACATGTTTTTCAGCATGAGGAAAACGAAGAGACGGCCCTCCTCATTGTGCCTGACAATGGGAGAGCCGTCTCAAAGATTCTTATGTAGCTGCTGGGTTTACAGCAGGTTCATGGTGTCGGTGGCAATCATCAGCTCCTCGTCGGTAGGAATCACACAGACGGTTACCTTCGAGTCGTCGGCAGAAATCACTGCCTCCTGGCCGCGGACCTTGTTCTTCTCAGCGTCGAACTTCACGCCGAGATAGCCCAGACCCTTGCAGACTTCCTCGCGCATGCCGATTTGGTTCTCGCCCACACCGGCTGTAAACACGATGATATCTACTCCGTCCATGGCGGCAGCATAGGCACCGATGTACTTCTTGATGCGGTAGAAATACATGTCGAGTGCCAGCTGAGCACGCTCGTTGCCCTCGTTGGCGGCGTTCTCAACATCGCGCATGTCGCTCATGCCGTCGGTGATACCGGCCACACCGCTCTTCTTGTTGAGCAGGTTCGACATACCGTCGGCATCGAGACCCAGCTTCTTCTCGATGAAGGTGATGGCACCACCGTCGATGTCGCCACTGCGGGTACCCATCATCAGACCCTCCAGCGGAGTGAGACCCATCGAGGTGTCGATGCACTTGCCGTTCAGCACAGCAGCAATCGAACCGCCATTACCCACGTGGCAGGTGATGACCTTCTTCTCCTCGGCCTTCACACCCAGGAAGTCGCACACGCGCTGGGCCACATAGCGATGGCTGGTGCCGTGGAAACCGTAGCGGCGCACACCATACTTCTCGTACAGCTCGTAAGGAACGGCATACATATAAGCCTTCTTCGGCATGGTCTGGTGGAAAGCAGTGTCGAAGACACCCACCTGGGGCAGGCCCGGCATGAGCTCGCTCACGGCGCGAACACCCTTCAGGTTGGCGGGGTTGTGCAGCGGAGCCAGGTCGGAGCACTCCTCAAACACGCGCAGCACCTCGTCGTTCAGCACAACGCTCTTGTTGAACTTCTCGCCGCCGTGCACCATGCGGTGACCCACTGCGTCGATCTCGCTCAAGTCTTTGATGACACCAATTTCGGGGTCGGTGAGCAGAGAGAAGATGAACTTCACGCCCTCGGTATGCTCGGGAATGTCGTGCATGATTTGTTTTTTCTCACCATTGGCCAGCTTCACTTTCACGAAAGCACCGTCCAAGCCTACGCGCTCGGCACCGCCACTGGTCATCACACTCTTGTCGTCCATGTTGTAGAGCGCATATTTGATAGAGCTGCTACCACAATTCAAAACTAATATTTTCATATAAAAAAGAAATGTATAAAGAAATGTTTTGTTGCTTTTTTTAGAAAGAAATTAGAATAATGAGAATAATGGTTTGTTCCATTCTCTACCCTTCAATGTAATCCATATAGTTCTCTTGTGTCAGAAGAACAAAGTCGTCCTCGTCGGGCAGATAGAGATAACGTTCTGCACGTAGACGTTTCTCTCCAAAATTGAGCAGTATCCCACGCGAATGCTCTGTTATTCTCATATAGTTGAACAGTTGCGCACGATGCTCTGAATTGATAGATTCTACAGACTTCATTTCTATAATGATTCCTCGGTAATAGAAATCGGCGATAAAAGTTTTCTCCAAAACAACACCCTTGTAGGTGAGTTTGAGGTGCTTCTCGCGCTCAAAGTCCATTCCACGTTGTCTCATTTCAACAGCAAGAGCTTCCTGATAAACTTGTTCTGCCATGCCGCGGCCTAAAGTAGAGTGAACTTCTTGTGCTGCGCCAACGACATTGTAGATATCTTTATACTCCTGCCTTGTCATCAATGAAGAATTATTCTTATTATTCTAATTTCTTTCTTTCATGATGATTCTAATTTATTTCTTTGCGTCCATGGCCTGGCAGGCGGTGATAGCTACCATGTAGTAGATATCGTCGACTGAGCAGCCGCGCGAGAGGTCGTTCACCGGACGGGCAATACCCTGCAGCACGGGACCGATGGCGATGGCATCGCCCAGGCGCTGTACCATCTTATAGGCAATGTTTCCTACCTCCAGGCAGGGGAATACCAGCACGTTGGCCTTGCCGGCGATGTCGCTGCCGGGAGCCTTCTTCTGTCCTACGCTCGGCACGAGGGCAGCGTCGGCCTGCAACTCACCGTCGATCTTCAGCTCGGGATCCAGCTCCTTAGCCAGGCGTGTAGCCTCAATCACCTTGTCGACCACCTCATGGGTAGCACTTCCCTTCGTCGAGAAGCTCAGCATGGCCACGCGTGGCTCGGCAAAACCGGCTACGGCACGGGCTGTCTGGGCAGTGCAGACGGCAATCTGCGACAGCTGGTTGGCATCGGGCATCGGCGTAACAGCCACGTCGCCTACCACCAATACACCGTCCTCACCATACTGCTTCTGCTTCGAGATGAGCAGCATACCACCGCTCACGCAGGTGATGCCGGGCTGGCATTTGATAATCTGGAGAGCCGGACGGAGCGTGTCGCCAGTGGTAGAGAGAGCACCGCTGATCTGACCGTCAGCACCTTCGGTCTTGATAATCATACAACCCAGATAGAGAGGATTCTTCACCAACTCACGGGCCTGCTCGATGGTCATTCCCTTCTTCTTACGCAACTCGCAAAGCAGCTGGGCATATTCCTCGCTTTTCTCGCAGTTCTCAGGATCGATGAGCGTAGCCTTGTCGATGTTCTTCAGGCCTTTTTCCTCAGCCAGAGCGTGTACCTTCTCGGGGTTACCAATCAGGATGATGTCGGCAATGTCGTCGGCCAATACGCGGTCGGCGGCGGTCAGGGTGCGCTCCTCTTCAGCCTCGGGGAGCACGATGCGCTGCTTGTTTGACTTAGCACGCGCTACAATTTGACTTAATAAATCCATAGTTTGTTTTGTTATTTAAAAATGTGTTTTCAAACTTTAGTTTGCAAAAATAGGAAAAATAATCGGAATATCCTATTTTATTATGATAAAATATGTTTTTTCACGCTGATTCCTCACGATTCGTGTCTTGGCCGGTGGGGTGGAGCCAAGAACAGTTTCAGGCGATACTCACCCTTTGTCAATGAACTGGCTGTTCTCCATGCAGCAGACCGAAAATATTGTTAAAACATCACAAAAGAAAACAATACGAAACCATTTCCGTGCAATATTACGTATTTTTGTTGTTACAATTAAAAAAGGAGTATTTATGATGGTTCCATTATTGTCAAAAGTGTGTCAACACTATATCCTCTGCACAATAGTCCTGTCGCTTTGTCTCTTCGGTTGCAGCAGTGATGGCGACTTCGAATCTGATGCATTGCCGGAGTTTGCCGAAGGGTTGGGCGTGAATCCAAGGGACGCAGGTCGTGTGAGCATAACGACGGAGGGAGATGTGTCTATCACCCGCGATGCTTTGGGCGGTTTCCAGGCAATTACTTATGCGGATGCTGAAAAAGCACCCGCATCGGCTGCAGAGATGTTTAGTCGCTGGATGTGTCTGACCCCAGATGATTCTTTCGTGCTTTTTTATTCAGAAGATCATTCGTGGATGTCGAGTCCTATGAGGGTTGAGCGGTATCAACAGTTCTACAAAGGTGTTCTGGTATATCAAGGAGGCTTTGCCGTAAGATTACAGAACGGGAAAGTGAAGAGTGCCAATGGTATGATGATGAAGATTGACCATTTGGATGTCCGTCCGACTGTCAGTGAGCAAAAGGCGTTGGAAACCTATGCGAAATATCTGAAAGTCCCTACTGAAGCAGTAGGGGCAGGACATATCATGGCATGGTTTGATGATACCTTGATGATAGCCGAATTCCCTATCTCGAAAGGCTCTACACAATGGGCACCTCGGTTGGTGTATGGGCTGTGCTATCATGGCATGAGCAAGGAGGGCATGTGTTTCGTGGATGCCCATACCGGCCGGCTGCTTCTGACATGGCCCAACTATGTGGATTAGACTACCCATTCAGACTAAGAATTCTCCCCCTCTCCTTTTCTCTGAGAGGGGGAGAATCCTGACTGCTGTTCCCTTATAGAATCAGCCTACTATATATTTGCTCCCTGGAAGCAGGGAGATGAGCTTCGTGGCTATTATGCAGCATATATACGTGAGCACGGCAATGACGGGAATCGCCAGCCACACGGGCAGCAGAGGCTCGGCCACATTGCCGGCAATGAGTCTTCCGGAAATGGGTACGAGGAAGAAGATATGCATCAGATACATGCCAAACGTCAGTTTGGCGATGGAGGTAATATACGATGGTGCACGGCGGATGCAGGTGAAGAGCAGGAAGGCTCCAAAGGTGGAAAGCAGCACATTGGGCGTACAGAACTGCCACGACCACTCCATCTCAGGGGTGGGCATCTGAACACCCGGCACTCCTTTCATCCAGAAGCTCCATGCCGTGAATGCCCCTCCGACGATGAAACAGATGGTGCCTATTGTCAGACGTCGGCGCTGCGACCACTTCAGATGCACACGGATGTAATGCGCCAGCACCACGTAGCCTAGGTAGCCCGAGCAATACCACAGGGCAGAGAACTGGTTCCAGTGGCATTCGCCCCAGATGGTGGGTGAGACAAAATGATGGAGCCAGGGCAGCAATGTAGAGACGACGAAGAACAAGAGGAAGAGGCGTTCGTCGCGCGCACTGGCCCGCTCCAGCCATGGCGACACCACGGGGATGATGAGGTAGATGCTGATAAGCGGGTACATGAACCACAGATGGCCGGCCATCGGCGGGAAGTTGAAAGGCACCATGCGCAGGTCGGCCATGGCCTGCTCCCATGTCGTTCCGCCCCATGCCAGCGGCAGAAGGGCATAGAGCAGCAAGAAACAAATCATTGGCGGCAGGATACGCATGAAACGACGGCGGTAGAATTGCCTCATGGTCATGCCTTCGGGCATAGGAACCAGCAGAAAGGCCGACACGATGATGAAGAGCGGCACCGACACACGGCCCAGGAAACCGTCGTAGAGACTTACCCACAGACGGTTCGACTCGTTGGCCAGCATAGCCTCGTCGAAAGTGACACAATAGAAGTTTTCGGCACTGTGGACCAGCATCACCATGAAGCAGGCCACCACTCGAATGTAATCAACAAATGCTATCCGCTCTTTCATACTGTTTTTTTGTTGGTTAAGTAGTCAGGACTTTCCTCCGTTTCTGGCTTTGTCCTGCTTTTGTCTGCAAAGGTAGCTATTATTCCTTATTTCTCAATAACATCCTGACCTTAATTGTCCAGCGAAGCCAAATAATCGTCATAGTCGGCCCCTTCATAGTCGGTGTGTCCATCGTCCAATCCATCATCTTGCCAATCCAAGTCATCATCATTCATCAGCCAGTCCTCGTCGTCAACATTCATCAGCCAGTCTTCCTCGTCATCCTCCATCAGCCAATCCTCCTCGTCGTCAACATTCATCAGCCAGTCTTCCTCGTCATCCTCCATCAGCCAATCCTCCTCAGCATCATCCATCAAACCATTATCCGGATCATGATCAGACATGTGTCTCTCCTTGTTGTGTTTCCTTAGTTTCTCAAGCAGGGCAGCACCTGCAACGACCGTTGCGGCCTGATTTACGACCGAAGGCTTGGCCGTACGGGTATGGTCGGCCCGGTTCACCGTCGCTTCGTCGATGCTTTTCTCCACCTTTTTCTCCATGTCTTCTGTCTGCGTTGTCACCTCGTCGGCGGCGACATGCCGTTGCCGACTCCTTCTGATGTAGAAAAAGGCGATGATGATTATCACAATAAAGATAATGTCAAGCACTAGCATAACCAAGAGAGAATAAGATGATAGGTGTCAGGTAAGAAAAACAGGGAGAGCGTCCACAGAGGTCGCTCTCCCCATTCCCATGATAGCAGCAATTAATATTCCAGGATGAGGGTTTGTCGCGGACTGAGGCGCAAGTCTTTTTTCAGACTGTACTTACGGCCCGTGATGACATCCTCGGCCTCGGTCTGGTCGACATCAAACAGCTCAGCATAGCGGCTCATCTCCATCACTGCCGGTTTTGTGGTGCCATTGATGATGGTCATCACTCCGTGGCGGTGCCAACGGCGGGCAACGACATAGACCCCGTGGTAGGGGATGAACTGAGTCTGATAGCCGCGGATGATGGTCTCATTGCCATAGCGCCAGTGCAGCAGGGCCGAGAGCCAGTTGAACATGGCATTTTCGGCCTTGGTGCGGCCTTCGACGGTGAAGGCGTTGTGCTTGTCACCAGGGAATCCGCCTGGGAAGTCCTTGCGCACATTGCCGTCGGTCACCTCCTTGGTGCCGTTCATCAGTATCTCGGTGCCGTAGTAGATCTGAGGTATGCGCTTCACGGTGAGCAGCAGTGCCAGTGCCTGCTTGAGGGCGAGCGTGTCATGTCCGTTGCCGAGGAATCGGTCGGTGTCGTGGTTGTCGATGAAGGCCATCACATGGTTGGGGTCGGCATAGAGGTAGTCATAGCAGAACGAGTTGTAGAGCCTGTTCATGCCGTTCCACCAGCCGTCGGTCTCCTCGTTCTTGGCCTGTGAGAGACGGTCGAAGAAGGCAAAGTCCATGACGGTTTTCAGGTAGCTGTTCTCCTCCGACAGTTTCGAGTCTTTCTGCCAGGCAGCGGTATAGGCCGGTTCGGTGACCCATGTCTCGCCCACCACGTTGAAGTTGGGATACTCCTCGTCGAGGGTCTTCATCCATCGCGCCATGCCCTTGGCGTCGGCATAGGGGTAGGTGTCCATGCGGATGCCGTCGATGCCGACGGTCTCAATCCACCAGATGGAGTTCTGGATGAGATAGGTCATGACGTGCGGATTGCGGTGGTTCAGGTCGGGCATAGATGGGACGAACCATCCGTCGACAGTCTCGTGGAGGTCGATTTCCGAGGCATACGGGTCTTTCACGGGCGTCAGTTTGTAGCTCGTCTGCAGGTATTTGCTCTTAGCTGGTTCGCTGCCGTCGGCATTGGCGGTGAATCCGGTCATCGGGTCACGGCCGCTCGATTGCTTCTCGCTCAGCCACTCGGGGGTGTTGAACCAGTCGGGACTGGGCATGTCGGCCACCCATGGATGCTCAAATCCGCAGTGGTTGAAGATCATGTCCATCACGATTTTCAGTCCTTTCTGGTGTGCCTCGTCTATCAGTCGGCGGTATTCCTCGTTGGTGCCGAAGCGTGGGTCCACACGGTAGTAGTCGGTGGTGGCATAACCGTGATAGGTGGAGAAACCGTTGTTGTCGGGCGAGTTGTTCTCCAGCACGGGTGTGAACCACAAGGCCGTGACACCCAGTTGGTTGAAGTAGTCGAGGTGCTGGCGGATGCCCTCAAGGTCGCCCCCGTGGCGCAAGCTGGGCTGGCTGCGGTCGTTCACATAGTTGTTCAGTCCCTTAATCTGGTCGTTGTCGGCACGGCCAGATGCAAAGCGGTCGGGCATGAGCATATAGAGCACGTCGCTATTGTCGAATCCCATGCGCTTGTCGCCGCTCATCTCGCGCGCTTTCAGCTGGTACTTATATTTCTTCTTGTCGAACTGCAGGGTCATCTCGCCGGGTTGGGCACCACTCAAGTCGAGATAGACCAGCAAATAGTTGGGCGAGCCGGGGCGCACCACTTCGTCGATGGTGACGCCCGGATAGTCGGTGGTGACCGTCTTTACGGCAGCAATATCGGGTCCGTAGACCATCAATTGTAACTTAGGATTCTTCATTCCCACAAACCAGTCGGTAGGATCGATGCGGGTAATGCCTTTCTTGGGTGCTGCTGCCATGGCGATGACGAATGGAAGAAACAAACTGATGAATAATAACTTTTTCATATGCTGACTCTTTTTAGGGTTCATACATGATGAGTGCCGACTGTCCTGACACGGGAATCTTGCGCCCGAAGGTCTTGCTGGTCGACTGCTCGTCGATTTCGCCATCCTTGCAAACCACAGTGTACATGCCCTTGGGCACAGGCACCATCGTCTTCTCCTTGTTGGCGTTGAGGATGACCACAATGTTGCGCCAGTCGTCGCGGCCCGCATAATTCTTCAGGCGGAAGGCCACCACACCTGCCGGAGCATCGAGGAACTCCAGATGCTTACGCACCAGATGGGCATCTCCCAGGCGGAAGGCAGGATGATTGCGGCGCAGCTGGATGAGGCTCTTGTAGTATTGATACACCTGCGGATACTCCTTCAGGCGGTCCCAGTCGAGGTGGTTGATGGAGTCGGGCGACTCAAAAGAGTTGTGCACGCCCTTCTTGTCGCGCAGCATCTCTTCGCCGCTGAGCATGAAAGGCACGCCTTGCGAGGTGAAAACGGCAGTCTGGGCCAGCAGGTCAAGGCGAATCAGCTCGTCTTTCTGTTCTGTGCTGAGAGCACTGAACTTGCCTTGGGCACCCTTCAGACTGGGTACGCTGGCCATCAGCCGGTCGACGAGGCACATGTCGTCGTGGCAGCTCACGTAGGCAATCATCTGTGTAGGCTCGTCGGCCCACGGCGTCTTCGAGTAGTTCACCTTGCTCATGTCTACCTGTGGATGACTGATACCGCCGGCAATGCCGAACTTGATGTTCTCTTCCTCGCCGGGGATGCCAGCCAGGAACGCGCCCTTGGTGTCGTCGCTGAACGGGCCGCGCAGTCCGTCGCGCATCTCATCGCTGAAGGCGGCAATGCGGGGCATCTTCGCGATATTGGCCTTCATGCCCAGCTGTTCCTGCGGATAGGCACAGCTGCCGGCGCTCCACCCCTCGCCATAGACAAAGAGGTTGGGATCGATCTTGTCGAGTTCGGCGCGCACGGCATTCATCGTCTCGATGTCGTGGCAGCCCATCAGGTCGAAGCGGAATCCGTCGACACGGTATTCGTTGGCCCAGTATTTCACCGACTCGATGATGAACTGTCGCATCATGGGCTGTTCAGAGGCCGTCTCGTTGCCGCAGCCCGAGCCGTTGCTGTATTTCCCATCGGCCGTCTTGCGGAAATAATAGTCGGGATAGGTCTTCTGGAAGTTGCTGCCCTCGATGCTATAGGTGTGGTTGTACACCACGTCGAGAATGACGCGGATGCCTGCCTTATGCAGGGCCTGCACCATCTGCTTGAACTCCCTGACGCGAGCTTTCGGGTCGTACGGGTCGGTGCTGTACGACCCTTCGGGCACATTATAGTTCAGCGGGTCGTAGCCCCAGTTGTATTTGTTGTCGCCAGACCGTGTCTCGTCGACCGAGGCATAGTCGAACGACGGCAGTATGTGCACGGCGTTCACGCCGAGGTCGGTCAGGTGCTGGATGGCCCATGGCTCGGTGAGTGCCAGGAACTTACCGGGATACTTGGCGTCGGGACGCGCAATGGAGAAGTCGCGGTGGTGCAGCTCATAGATCACCAGGTCGGCAGGCGTCTTGGTGACGGGTCGCTGGTCGCAGCACCAGTCGTCGGGGTCGCACTCCAGCATGTTGAGGATGGCACCGCGGCGTCCGTTCACGCCTACGGCCTTGGCAAAGACACCTGCACACTCACCATGTCCGGCATCGAAGGTGTAGAACTTCCCCCTAAGGTCACCCTTCACGGTGGCTGTCCACTTCTTGGTGTCGGCATTGTAGGTCATCTTCACGGTTTTCAGGGCTTTCCCCTTGACACCGTTCTGGTAGATGCGTACTTTCACCGACTTGGCATTGGCCGGGGCGAAGAGGTTGAAGACGGTCGCCTCGGGGCCGCACTCCACCTCGTTGAAAAATGTCTGTCCGCTTACCAGGTTTGTCATGAGTGCCAGCATGGCTGTTGCTATGATTTTTTTCATTGTTACGTTTGTTCGGTTTTGAGGGATTGTGATGGGTTGCTATTTGGCTATCAGCGAGATGGCAAAGCCACCGCCGGGAGCCTCAGTAAGTTTCAGTGTGTCGCCTTTCTTCACCACACGCTTGGTGATGGTATAGGCCTGTGGGTTGTGCTCATAGTGGGCATCCTTGGCGTCGGCATAGATGGTGCAGTCGTATTTCTTTCCCTTGTCCAGGAAGTCGAGTTTGACGACACTCTTATGACCGTTCTCGTCGCACTTGCCGCCCACAAACCAGTTGTCGGTGCCCTTGGCCTTACGGGCCACTGTGATATAGTCGGCAGGCTCGGCCTCCAGGTAGCGGCTGTCGTCCCAGTCGCAGGCTACGTCGCGGATGAACTGGAAGGCATCGTCGAAACGCTCGTAGTGCTCGGGCAGGTCGGCGGCCATCTGCAGCGGCGAGTACATGGTCAGGTAGAGGGCCAGCGAACCGGCCAGCGTGATGCGTGCCCACGACTGGTTGCCGCTCCACTCCGACAGCTTGGTCACGAAGATGCCTGGTGTGTAGTCCATCGGACCGCCCTGCAGGCGGGTGAACGGCAGCACACAGGTATGGTCGGGACGTGAGCCGCCGAAGGCCTCATACTCCGTGCCGCGGGCCGACTCGTTGCCCACCATGTTGGGATAGGTACGGCAGATGCCCGTCGGGCGCACGGCCTCGTGGCCGTTCACCATGATGTGATGCTTGGCAGCCTCTTTGACGACATACATGTAGTGGTTGTTCATCGACTGCGAGTAGTGATGGTCACCACGGGGGATGATGTCGCCCACATAACCGGTCTTCACGGCGTCGTAGCCATAGTGGTTCATCAGCTGGAAGGCTTTCTCCAGGTGGCGTTCGTAGTTCTGCGTGCTCGAGCTGGTCTCGTGGTGCATCATGATTTTCACACCCTTCGAGTGGGCATAGTCGTTGAGCATCTTGATGTCGAAGTCGGGGTAGGGGGTCACAAAGTCAAACACGTCGCGTTTCCACATGTTGGCCCAGTCTTCCCATCCTACGTTCCATCCCTCGACAAGCACCTCGTCGAGACCGTTCTTGGCAGC
>Ga0256407_10006548_pt1 | contig 17914 bp, 15 predicted proteins | sample RumenRJG_04DNA_FD_193489 | JGI IMG/M metagenome (GOLD analysis project Ga0256407, IMG submission 193489) | Bovine rumen microbial communities from Lethbridge, Alberta, Canada - RJG_04 | ecosystem: Host-associated > Mammals > Digestive system > Stomach > Rumen | place: Canada: Alberta...
GAAAGGCATCAGTGTCCAACTGTTGTCAAAGAATCTGTATAATCTGAACTCCACACTTTTCTACACTCCAGATTATGAAGAGATCCGTTCATACGTGCAACAGTATCTTCTTAAGAATTCCAAGTCTGCTCAGTCTTTGGTAGAAAGCACAGGTCGTCGGGGGTATTATCGTCTTAACACACAGAATAACGCTGATGCCCGTCAGTTGGTCCTAAAGTTTAAGGAGTTATAGCTCTCTGTACACTTCTTCGTATAGATTAAGCAGATTCTCTGCTGTCTGTCGCCAGGAGAACATTGCTGCCTGGTGCAGTCCGATTTCTTCTTGTCGTGAGTAGAAATCATTATCTGTCTCCAGCTTAATCATCATATCTGTTATCTCGTCTGGATTTTCCGGATTTATCAGTATCGCATTTGGACCACCAATCTCTGGCATCGATGATGTGTTGGAGGTGATGACAGGAGTACCACAGGCCATAGCCTCAAGCAGAGGAATACCGAAACTCTCTCTTAGTGAGGGGTAGAGGAACGCAAACGCATTATTATATATATAAGGTAGATCCTGATTCTCGATATATCCTGGCATGACTATCATGTCGCGAATGTTCTCTATCTTATTGCGCTCAATGATATAGTTGAGATACTGTTCGTCGAGGTCTGCCATAAGCAGTTTGCGCTTGAACTGTGATCTGTCCAGATATCGGGAGTAGGCTATGAGTGTCCGCTCTGTATTCTTCTTAGGATCTGTATTTCCGAGGAAGAAGAAATAACTCGGTGCATCGATGTATTTGCGATATATAAACTCTATATCCTGAGTAGGTTTGAACCAGCTGGTGTATCCATTATATATCATCGCCATCTTTTTCTCTGGTATGCCCAGGGTATTTATGATGTTATTCTTCTCGAAGTTTGAAACGGTAATGATACGTCGGCATTTCTTCAGGATGCGTGGAACAACCATCTTACGATACAGCCATCCCATATTTTGGTACATCGACTCATTCATTCTGTCTCTTGGCTCGAGGAAGATGATGTCGTGTAGAGTCAGAATAATAGGTATACTACAAAAAATAGGGGCAGTGTTACTGGTACAATGTAGCAGTTCTATGTTAAGTTCATCTGCAGCTTTTGGCAGAGAATACTGTTCCCAGAGAGGATAGAACCCACCACCGATCTCTATCACATGAACATTGTGAGTATCCTTCAGACAATGATCTTCACCAGGTGCCACAAACACGAAATACTCATGCTTGGTGTTCATCTGCTGTAGTTCTTTTATCTCCTGCAGCACCACATAGTCCATGCCGTGCTTGTTCTTTCTGAAAATTCTCTGAGCCTCGATACCTATTCTCATATTTCTTTGATGACTTTTGCGGGCACACCAGCCACGAGAGAGTGTGCAGGCACGTCCTTGGTTACTACTGCTCCTGCTGCCACTACCGAGTGATTACCTATGTTCACTCCAGGAAGTATAACAGCATTGGCTCCAATCCATATATCATCTCCTACAGTCACGGGATTTGTAGATACTCCTTGTTCGTCTATTCTCTTAGTGGAATCTGTAAAGTTATGATTCAGGGCCGTGACCGTGATGCCTTGTGCGAGATTCACGTTATTGCCAATCTTCACAGGGCCTATGATGGTGTTATGCAGACCTATTCTGGTATTGTTGCCGATAATCACATCGCCCACAGCATTATTAATACAACTATATGACTCCACTACGCTGTAGTCGCCAAGCGAAAATCTTCTGTATGGCGGAGTGTCCATCCTTACCGAACGATGAATCACAGAGCATTTTCCTCTGTGCTGATACAGAGGTGCCAGCATCCGGATATACCATCTCGGACGTGTCTGAACCTGATTCATAATCAGCCAGTCCACAAACCTCTTCAGCTTCGGACTTTCCTTGAATCTTCCTCTGATTTCCTCACTATTCATCGTTGCAAACTAATTTTCGATGACAAAAGTACGAAATATTTTGGATTATTCCAAATTTTTACCTAAATTTGCACAAAAATCTGTAAATTAATGGAAAAGAAGTACGATTATCTCATAGTTGGAGCTGGTATTTACGGTGCTACTTTTGCATGTATGGCTCATCGTCAAGGCAAGAAATGTCTTGTTATCGACAAACGAAATCACCTAGGTGGAAACATCTATTGCGAGAATATAGAGGGTATAAATGTCCACAAATATGGCGCCCATATATTCCATACTTCGAATAAAAAGGTATGGGATTTTGCGAATTCTATTGTTGAGTTCAACAGATACACCAATTCTCCTATTGCCAATTACAAGGGCAAACAATATAATCTACCCTTCAATATGAACACCTTCTATCAGATGTGGGGTGTTCTCACTCCAGCTGAGGCACAGGCAAAGATAGAAGAACAGCGCCAGGAGGCACTTGAGAGAATGAAGGATGATGGGGTCACAGAACCTCGTAACCTTGAAGAACAGGCTCAGTTGCTTATTGGTAAGGATATCTATGAGATTCTCATCAAAGGTTATACAGAAAAACAATGGGGACGTAAATGCAGCGAACTCCCTGCGTTTATCATCAAACGTCTACCCGTTCGTTTTGTTCATGACAACAACTATTTCAATGATCGTTTTCAGGGTATTCCAATCGGAGGTTTCAATAAACTTATCGATGGCTTGCTCGAAGGGGTGGAGGTTAAGCTAAATGCTGATTTCTTTGATAATCGTCAGCATTGGGAATCTATCGCAGATAAGATTCTATATACGGGTAAATTGGATGAATATTACGATTATAAGTTAGGCAAACTCGAATATCGTACCGTTCGTTTCGAGGAAGAAATTCTCGATATGCCTAACTTCCAGGGCAATGCTGTGATGAACTTCACAGATGCGGAAGTTCCATACACCCGAATAATTGAGCACAAACACTTCGAAATGTTTGGAGATGAGGTTTATAAATGTCCCAAGACTGTTATCTCCCGTGAATATTCTTCTGAATGGAAAGACGGCATGGAACCTTTCTATAGTGTTAATGATGAGCGTAACATGTCGCTATATCAGCAATACAAGGAATTAGCAGATCAGGAACCAAGCCTCATCTTGGGTGGTCACCTCGCAGAATATAAATATTACGACATGGCTCCTATTATGGAGAAAGTGATGGGGCTGTTTGAATAGAATTACGACTCAATAAGTAGTTTCCATTGCTCAACGATTTGTTTTACATCAAAACGTTGAGCAATTTTTAATGCCTCTTCTGATTTACTATTCCAATCAATATGCGTGGCCTCCTCTAATTTCTGTGCCAGATCATTTGTATCTTCATTCTTGAAATACATACCGAAGTCACCCATGATTTCCTTACATACAGGAAGATTTGATGTTACTATAGGTAAACCGTGTGACATTGCTTCTACTAAGACTAATGGCATGCCTTCCCATCTGGAACTAAGTACATATACTTGAGCATTTGAATAGAAATCTTGAATCTGATTAGTAAAAGGATGGATGGTAATTTGATCCTTTAATTGATATTTATTGATGAGTCTTTGAAAGACCTCCTTTTGCTCTCCTTCTCCAACTATATCTAACTGCCAATCATGATTCTTTTGTGTAAAAAGATAGAAAGCCTCAATTAATAGGTCTATTCCTTTGTGTAGAGGAGTGAAACGTCCTATTGTCAGGAATCGTTTGCTATTACCTTGTGATTTGTTTCCTGGCTTGAGTGTCAGTGGATTGTAGATGACTGTTGGTGTAAATTGATTATCATATTGTTGAAAGCGATAGGCATCATCCTGACATAATACAACAACATCATCCAATTTCCTTAATTGATATATATAATGTCGTCTCCTTTTAGCACCAATATAATAATGAGAATCATCACCGAATAGGGCTTCATACGAATTATGTAGCCATCCTATAAGCTTTGTATTTGGCAATTGTTTGTGTAGAGTGGCCAGTCTTGCTGCTAAAGGGGCATGAACTCCGATAATAACATCGTAATTACCTTGCTGTAACTCTGCTGCCAAAGGATTCCTCAGCTCAGATGGAAATGAACTGTGGGCATATATGTCAGAACACCATTTTGCATTTGGCTGACTCTTCAAATAGATGCCACTAATGATTCTGCATATCTTCTTTTTTGTTGAACTGACCTGGGGATATGAAAAGAATCTGTATTTGATAGATGCTTCGTGTAAATTATATAAGGTGGTGTCCTTTTGTTCTGCATCATCAAATGTTACAATCGTCACATCGTATTCTTTTGCCAATTCTTTAGCAATAACAGCAGTCACCCTCTGTACACCTCCTATTGAAAAGATGGAATCCATCAAAAAGCAAATCTTCTTCATTTATCCATATTTTTTGCAAAATTAGCAATATTTCTTGATTGTTCCAAATCTTTTTAGTATTTTTGCAAAGAAAATATGGATATTGCCATTTGCATCAACGAGAATTATCTGATGCCGTCTGGCGTCATGCTTTGCTCTCTCTTTGAAAATAATAAGGAAGAGCAAATTGTGGTTCATGCGTTATTGGGGAAAGATGGAGATAAATGTAAGCAACCTTTGAAAGACCTTACATCGAAATATCATCAAAAAATATTATTCTATGATATGTCGCAGATTAGTATGGACGATTTTCCTGTAGGCCTTCACTTTCAAGAATCATTTATTACTATTGAGGCTTATTATAGGCTCTTTCTAATGAATGTCCTTCCTCGTACAATGGATAAAGTCCTTTACCTAGATAGTGATATCGTTATTTGCGGTAGTATCAGAGAGTTATGGGATATAGATATCAGTGATGTAGCTGTTGGTGCAGTGCCAGACTGCTTCCATCAGGACATTCATGAGACGAACCGTCTTGGCTATGAGGTAGGATTAGGCATATTTAATTCTGGCGTGTTGCTCATCAATCTGAAGTATTGGCGTGAGCATGATGTGATGAAAGAATTTGTGGCCTACGCCAAGGAGGCTAAGGACCATCTGAAATATCATGACCAGGACATATTAAATTATGTTTTCCGTCATTGCAAGAAAGAGTTGCCTATTAGATTTAACCTTCAGACTATTCACATGTATCATGATCGTTTCAGATATTTGCATTTCCATTTTTTCGAAGAGGTAAAGGAAGCTTTCCGCAATCCTGTAGTGATCCATTTTACTGGCCCTGACAAGCCTTGGTATAGTAACGCTTATCACCCATTGAAAGAGTATTTCGAGAAATACCGCAAGATGACCCAATGGAAAAATATGCCTTTAAGACGGAGACAAATATCAATAAAATGGAAATTAAATCATTTACTAATTTGTATCCGGAGAAAGGATATGCATTTTCATGCAAGTTACTTTGATCCATATTTTAGGAACTATGAACGAGTTCTTTAAATAATCCGTCCCATTGTAGCATGATAGAATCAAGAGCATAATCCTGAATACTTATGGCGGCTTTCTGCCCCATTTTAGCTCTTAGTTTTTCATCTTCAATCAGCTGACATATCTTCGCTGCTAATTCTGTAATATTACCATTCTCACAAAGTAATCCATTTTCTTGGTCTGTTATGATGTCTTTCGGACCACAAGGACAAGTAAATGCAACTGGTGCCAGACCAGAAGACATAGCCTCCATTAATACAAGAGGAAGTCCTTCAAATCTTGAACTTAATACGAAAATTGAATTCTCAAGATATTTATCAGAGATGTTTGATACAGGTCCATTGCATTTCACTACATTTTGAAGTCCTAATTCTTTTGCTAAACTTTGATATTCTTCTTTTTCTCCACCTCCGTATATGTTCAACTCCCAATCGGGATGCTTTTGGTAAACTTCTTTCCAGGTTTTAATTAGTAAGTCAAATCCTTTTTGATATGTATATCGTCCTACTGCTATTGCTTTTTTTGTTGTGCAGTCAGAATGAGATCCTTGGTTGATGGTAATTGGGTTGGGAATGACCATTATATTTGATAGGTTTTTCCAATAGGTCGCATCCTCATGGGTTAGTACAATAAAACGTTCGAGTTTTGCAACTTTTTTGTCTAATTGTGCCATCCACCTATTAGTGATAATTCTATTAATAAATGTTGGTAAGAAAGAGAAATTTGCTTCTCTGTATTTATATCGTCCGAAATGAATTTCTCCTATTTTTATGCTGCCATCTTTAATGTCGGTCAGGAAGTTGATCTCTCTTCTGAGAAGGGATATGGTTATGTCAGGATGTATTCGATTTAAACAGATTTCAAGCTTTTGCTTGTATTCCTTCATTTTTGTTCTATAAAGATAAAGCCTTTTCCAAATAGGATATTGCCAAAGGTTATCAATATTAACATCTAATTGAACAACTTTTATCCTATCAGATAAAGGGAAATATGGTTTTGCTCCTTTATCATCAGTAATAATGATTGTTACATCATAATTCAGATGATCAGCAAGATAATTCGCCTTTGTTGTCAAAACTCTTTCCATTCCTCCGGAATGGTCTAACGATGGGATACAGTAAGCAATCTTGATTTGCTTTGATTCACTCTTTGATGGGTATATTGCATCAAGCACTCTCTTCATCTGATTTTTCCACGATAGATCTTCTATAGAATCACGAATGTCTTGAGGAGAGATATTCAAACCATTATAGAATCTGATAATGTCTTCGATATTGATGACACTTTCATCCGCAGGCATCTTTAACACATATGTTTTTTGGTCAAAGTCTGTATCTGTTTCCGAGTAAATGAATGGGATCCCACGAGCTGCATATTCCCTATTCTTGAGAGTCTTAATATCATCTATACCTACACGATGCCTTCCCAGGCTTCCTATTCCAAAGTCGCATCTGTCAAAGATCTCGTCCAATTCCTCACCGTGCTTCTTACCATATAATATAATATATGGCTCCAGATGATTCTTATTGATGATGCTTGTAATCTCTTCTCTTTCAACTGGTGAAAAGAAATAGCCAACAATATGGAAATAGACAATAATATCTCTTGGCTTTGAATAATACTGAGCCATTCCTTGTATAACCCTATCAAATCCATGCCAGCGATGTATTTCTGCAACACCAATGAGATGCAATTCGTTTTTAGGGTGATTGCTCTCTTTCTTTAGTCTGACAGAATTAAAGTCTATGCCATTTGATATTTTTATAGTCTTCTGTCCAAAAATAAAATCTTCTTCTGCAAAGGTAACTATTGCATCCAGTTGCTTGGCAAAATGATGTCTGAAAAGTTTGTCTTGTATCAGTTGCCTTCGCATAGACTTGTTAAAATATTCCTGATCATACGGATAGGTAGGAATCTCCATAACCACTTTCATCCCAGCCTTTTTCATCCTCTTTACCATATGAATTGTAAAGGGATTGGCATTATGATTGGAACGGATATATACGAACTCTATTTTAGATTTGATGGCATAGTCAACTATAGAACTGAATTCTGTGCGCTTAAGAACCTTTCCTTTCTTACCATTCCCGTAATCAACAATGACTTCGTTATCTACAATACGCCGTTTGGATATGCTTTCGTCCATATAGCATAGATGAGTCTCATGTCCATTGGCTTTAAATGCATCAAGCTGATATGATATCTTTTTACTGATACCATTGTTTGGATCAAACCCGTGGAATATAAGGAAAAGAACTTTCATACAATTATATAAGATGCCTTAATTTTCCAATAGCCCTAATTGAATAAACGGAAACATTTGGCGAAACATTACCCAAAAACCAAAACATGAGATTAATAGTTCTATATTTTTTGAATTTTATAATCTCACCTAATGAAAGAGGATGTCGCATAGCATCTCTGTATTCTTTATATGGTATTGGCTCAGAAAGACTACATTCATTTCGCAAGGCTCCTGTTATAGCATAAAACATTGCTCGCATCATTTTCGTCATACGAGTTTCAAAATAACATTTTCCTCTTAATGAAAGGCATTGTAGCTTCAAATATTCATGATTTATTATATTTTGTCTTACTTCTGAAACTTGTATAACATTTCTTTTCTGATAGTTAGAAAGAGAGTTCTCTCGAATCACATAATTGTATGTTATATCAGAAATAAAAGCGGCTGATTTAACTAATGGCTGCATGTCTGCGTTAAACAAAACATCATCCCAAAATTTAGTTTTTTTAAATCTCAGGTTGTGGCTTCTTATAAAATCTGTTCTTAGCATAATGTTCCAGATAAAATTGTTAAGACGAAGTCTTTTTGTATTATCATTTGCAAAACATGCTAATTGATCTTCTCCTTTAAGAACAATATCAGGTAAGGAAATACCATCAACTCCGCTATCCTTGATTGTGTTTCCAAATTCGTCTACTGGTAACACGGAGCCATAAGTTACTTCAACATTTGTTTCTTCTGCTTTATTATATAATTTGGGGATTGCATCATCAGATAGATAATCGTCGCTATCAATAAGAAAAATATATTTACCTTCCGCTTCATCCAAAACTCTATTTCTAGCAGCCCAGCATCCCATGTTCTGAGGTTGGCGGATAATCCTGATTTTATGACCTTTTGGATGTGTTTCGTATAACTCTTTTACAATTTCAATGGAATTGTCGGTACCGCAATCATCTATTACCAAGATCTCCATATCTTCGAAATCTTGGTTTAGTATTGACAGGAGTGATTTCTTTATATACTTTTCTACTCCCCAAACAGGCATACCAACGGTTATCTTATATTTGAAATCCATTGTAAATTGATTTATAACAAATGCTTGTGCTTGCCTAAAAGTATTTGTAAATAGACAGATATAGTTGGAGGCAAAACACCAATGAACCAGAAACACAAATTAGCAATTTTGTATTTTTTAAAGCGCATAATTTCCCATAAACCAATGGGGTGAATCATGGCGTCCCGCAATGCTTTATTTGTTAATCGTGGTGTAATTTTATCTCGATTTTTGATAGCCCCACATATAATATAAAACATATATACCATTACCTTTGCACATCTAACTTCATAATAAGACTTACTTTTTAGTTCTTTTACTTGATTTTTAATATAGGAGTATATCTTAATATATTGTTCTATCTCAGCTAGCTTGATTTCTTTTCTTAACTGAAAGTTTGATAAAGAGCCAGGTCTCAAAACATAATAATAAGTGTCGTCTGGGAGTAATACAGCCCTTTCTATTAAAGGTTGCATATCTGTTTCGAATAATATGTCGTCAGCAAATCTTGTTTCGTGGAATCTTAGATTATGTTTCTTTAGAAAATCCATCCTTAAAAAAACATTCCAAATAAAATTGTAAAGTGTTGCATGTAAGTTTTGATTTGCATAATTGGCAAGTTCATTAGGACCAAGCAAAGTTTTGAATGGCAGTTTCATGTCTCCCTGACTAAAGTTGGCAGAATTGCCCTCCTCGTCAACTGATTCTACAGAACCATAGACGGCTTCTGTTTGATATTTCTCAGCTGCGTCATACATTTTTTCAACAGCATCTTCAGACAAAAAGTCATCAGAGTCTACAAGTAGGAGATATTTGCCTTGTGCTTCGTCTAATATCCTATTCCGTGCAGCCCAACACCCCATGTTTCGAGGCTGCGTTAGAATGCGGATCCTTTCGCCTTTCGGATGAGAAGCTTTTATCTCGCGAACAATGTCTATAGACTTGTCTGGTCCAAGATCATCCACAACAAGTATCTCTATATTTTCTTGGAATGTCTGATTAAGGACGGAAAGTAAACATTTGCGTATATACTTCTCTACACCATATACAGGCATTCCCACAGTAACTTTATAAATGTAATCTGCCATCTTTTTTGAGTATGTTTATAAATTGCGTGCTAAGTTACATTTTTTTTTTGAAATAGCCAAGACAATCGTTTTTTTTCTTTATTTTTTCTATGAATATCAATTCACAATTTGGTGGTTTGTATAAAATGCTTAAAAAGCATGTGAATTAGGAACCAACTACGAATAGCATGCATTTCTTCAGTGTTTAGGGTTTATAAAAGATACACAACATTCATTATCGAATTGCTTTCAGATACCTCTTTTTATACTATCTGTCAAAGTTGTTTTATTGTATAATCCTCAAATGATAAATCCTTTGATTTACAGATGATCTACACAAAATTGCCTATTCTCTTGACGCATTCGTGTATCGGTAGGTTCCATATGGTGTATCTATCGCTTCCATCCTCGAAATTGCATCATCTTCCTTGTAAGCCATGGACTTTGAAGCAATAGTATACGATATATCTTTTTACTAAGACTTATGTGCTTGCTAAAAATATAGTCCTTAAATGTGTTTGTTTCTATGAATTTGCAGAATGAAAAGGCTTCCTTTTGTTTGTCTGTTTTCCATGCTGTGTCTTTATAGAAAAGCATTATGAAATATAATTTGTCAATTATCAATGAGCCGTAATTCTGATTCTGGGTGTAAGTGAGTTCCTGATAGTTTTGATATAGAAGATCCGTTATGCGAGACCACACAAACCAGGATTTTTTACGGCTATGGACTAATGATGTAGGTCGTTGTACGTAAAAATAAAGCACACGCGGTGTGACTATTGCCTTTCGAACATTCAAAATGGCACGTAGGTTAAAGTCAAAATCTTCCATTGGAACATATTGCCGGAATGATAATGACTCAATTACCTCTTTTTTGTATAATTTATTCCAGCAATATCCGGTGAGTTCCATGTCATTAATACCCCCCATTAGCTTAGACATCAACTCATGTTCATCTAACACATAACTGTTATTATCCCCGATGGACATAATGTCTTCATGAAAATTATCAGTACGCTTATGTCCAATAATAGATATGTCATATTTACTATTGGAAATGATAGCCTCATACATTACTCGTATAGCATCACAATGCATATAGTCATCTCCATCCATAAAATAGAGATATTTACCTTTTGCTTCTTTCTTGCCAACATTCCTTGCTGTGCATGCCCCTTGGTTAACTTGATGAACTACATGACATCGACTATCTTGCAAGGCAAAATTATCACAAATCTTGCCAGAGGAGTCGGTTGACCCATCATCGACAAGAACTATGTCTAAATTCTTATAAGTTTGGTTAGTTATTGAATTGAGGCAATGAGTTAGATAATCCTCAATATTGTAAACCGTTACTATAATACTTACTAATTCTTGATCCATAATAAATCTTATTTTTTGCAAAAATACGATTATTTGCTGAAATTACCAAATTTCATTGTCCTTTTCTTGTTAAATAGATGAAATTTAAGGAATGAAATACCTGATGAACTTGATTTTCTGTAGAGCCTAAGTGATAAATACCGCTAAGAGGTAAACATAAATGGTTCCAATATGATGAAAAGGAATCAGTGTATGAGATGTGTTTTTTCTGCGAAAATATGAAATGTCCTTGACAGAACCAATTTTTTTGCTTGATATTTTATTAAATTATGCAAATAGTCCGTCTGTTTGACTGAAAATTAGTACCTTTGCCCAAAGAAGTCGTATGGATACATCCCAAAGATATAAGATCGTTTTTTGCACTCCAGCTCTTTATTCTCCGGGGGGCGTAGAAAGGGTCGTATCTTATAAAGTCAGCTACTTTGCCGAGCAATTGGGGTATGATGTGACGATTATATTGACAGAGGGTAGGGGACGTGATTGTTATTTCCCCTTGTCAGAAAAAGTACAGGTCGTCAATTTTGAGTTAGGCTTTGAGGCGTTATGGCAAGTTTCTTTTGCAAAAAAGATTGTTCTCTATCTGACAAAGCAATGGCAGTACAAGAAACTATTGAAAGCCGAGTTGATGCGTATTCGACCTGATATCACTATCAGTATGCTCCGACGTGAAATTAATTTCTTGACTGATATCCCAGATGGTAGCATAAAAATAGGTGAATTGCATGTAAATAGGGCAAATTATCGTAATTTTACGACTAAGAATCGAATATCTATCAGACAAGTATTCTCCAAATGGTGGTCTTATAGTTTGTTAGGGCATTTGCGTCGTCTTGATAAAATGGTATTACTTACAGATGCAGCTATAAATGATTGGCCAGAGCTCGACAATAAGATTAAAATTCAAGATCCTCTCCCTTTTCAAATTGATGCGAAAAGTCCTTTACTATGTAAACAAATTGTTTCTATTGGTCGATTTGATTATGAAAAGGGTATTGATTTATTGTTGCAGGTGTGGCAAAAGGTGGAAAAACAAATGCCAGATTGGAAATTAGATATATATGGAAACGGAAATAGAAATCCTTATCTCCTTAAAATGCGGCAACTTGGAATAGATTCTTCTCGCTGTCATTTGCATGGACCGATAAAAGATGTAAAAAAAGAATATTTGAATAGCTCTGTTTTTGTTCTTCCATCTCGTTATGAAGGATTTGGGCTTGTCCTCATTGAAGCAATGGCTTGTGGAGTTCCGGTAGTGTCTTTTGATTGTGAGAATGGGCCACGTTCAATTATTACTGATGGTGAAGATGGATTTTTGATTCCTACTTTTGATATAGATGCATTTGCAGAAAAAATTATATTATTGATGCAGGATGAAAATCTGCGAAGATTAATGGGAGAAAAGGCACAAAAGTCTGCTGCCAAATATGATATTGATTCAATAGGCTTACAATGGAAACAGTTGTTTGATGAATTGATGGCGAATAGATGAGATACGATGTTACGATAGGAATACCAGTTTTTAGGTCCGTGGATTTTATCCAGCGTTCGATAGAATCTGCGTTGAATCAAACGTATGAATCTATTGAATTACTGATTGTGGATGACAGAGGTGATGATGGTTCAATGGATGTCGTTCGTCAAATTCAAGAGTCTCATCCTAGGGGGGAGCATATTCATATTATTTCCCATCAATCAAATCTTGGTGTATCTGCATCTCGTAACGATATTATAGAAAAAGCACAAGGCGATTATTTGTATTTTATGGATTCTGATGATGTAATTGCAGAGAATACCATAGAATTGATGATGAAGAAGATTGCTGAAAATGATGCAGAGATTGCTCTTGGATCATATGAGAAGATTGAACTTGATGGGGGATGTTATATTTATCAATATCCAGCATTATTATTGTTGGAAAAGGATTCTTTGGCTTCATTTGCTTATCGTAAATATGCTGGTATTCAGGCATCGGCATGTAATTATCTTGTAAAGACTTCTATTCTTCGTGAGCATAAGCATCGATTTATAAATACCAACTATTGGGAAGATTTTGTATTTACTTTTAATTTGGTTACTTTTATTTCAAGGGCAGTATTGTTGCCTGATATCACATATTCTTATATTTGTCGAGCAAACTCGCTTTCTCACTATCAACAAAGAGATGAGATTTCTAAAGAAGAGGTAATGAGGAATATAAAATCAATCGAGCATCTGAAAAAGACTTCCTCTATATTATATAATAAGGTGTATTTCCCGAATCGTTGTTATAATATTATGATGACGGATTTTTATATAGCATGTAATATCCTGAAAAGAAGAAATGATATCCATCCTTCTATTTCGGATAAAGAGATAAAAGCTTTTATGCAGCATCCCGCAACATGGGGTCAAATCTGTCATTTTAGGCATGCAAAAATAAAGAATGTCTTATTGTATTTTGTTGGCAAATTACCTCCATCTTTCTGTGTTGCCACTATATGGTGTCTCGGTAAACTGAAAAAGTTAATCTAAAATTTGGAAATATGCAGTAAAATGCTTAACTTCGCACACAAAACGGATTAGATATGTCAAACTGGTACGATAAATATCTGTCGATATATGGAAAGTCTCCCGATGAGATTCCTGATATTGTATGGGAAGAGATAAAGGGTAAACTTGCAGAAAGACAAAGTGACAGCCCTTTAGTCTCTGTTGTTGTGATTGCATATAATGAAGAGAGACGTCTTGCTGCCTGTTTGTGGTCTTTGAGTGAACAACAGACAAAATATCCGATAGAGATATTGGGGGTTAATAATAATTCTAAGGATCGAACAGAGGATGTGTATAAACGTCTGGGGCTTCCTTATTATAATGAGTCAAAGCAAAGTCCTGGTTTCGCTCGCCAGTGTGGGTTGGAACATGCAAAAGGTAAATATCATTTCTGTATTGATGCTGATACTTTCTATCCGCATAGGTATGTTGATCTGATGATGACAAAACTTACTCGTCCCAATGTGTCTTGTGTTAGTTCGTTTTGGAGTTTCTTTCCAGATGAAAATCATTCTCGTTTTGGTTTGTTCTTATTTGAACTGATAAGGGATATGTTTTTGTTCGTTCAGCATTTTAAGCGTCCGGAACTTTGTGTACGTGGAATGGTTTTCGCTTTTAATGCGGAATATGCAAAGCAAGTAAAGATTCGCACAGACATTCGTCGAGGTGAGGACGGCTCATTAGCATTATCTTTAAAAAAGTTTGGAAAAATAGCATTCCTTTATAATCGAAAGGCTCGTCCAGTTACAGGTTATGGGACAATTGGTCACCAATCACTTTGGCAGAGTTTTGTGCAACATGTTAAGATTCAGGGAAAGGGTCTTACGCGTATTTTTTATAAGAAAGATCACTATGAGGATAGTGAAGATAATCTTGTAAAGACAAAGGAATGAGACTATTGTATGTAACAGATTCTTTGGCTGTGTTCGGTGGCATTGAAAAGGTGCTGACGGAGAAAGTTAATTCTTTTATTGAAAGTTGGAACTATGAAGTTACAATATTGACAGTGAATCAGGGAAATCGTACTATCCCATATCCATTAAATTCTCAAGTTACTTTTGTGGATTTAGATGTTCTTTTTCATCTTCAATACAAGTACAAGGGGCTTGTTCGATGGTGGAAGTTAAATAGCTTGCATGATGATTTTAGAAAAAAGCTTAGTAAGCAATTGAGTATTCTAAAACCAGATATAATACTTTGCTTACGTGTTGAGTATTTGTCTGACATTGCTAAAGTTATAGGTAATAAGCCATTAATTTTCGAATCCCATTCAACTTTCTGGACAAGTCGATTTGAACACGCTAGCGTATTTCGACAATTGCATACGATATGGATGAATTTTCAGGTTAGACGTGCAAAAGCTGTGGTGGCGTTGACTACTGGTGATGCTTATTTTTGGCGCAAAATAAATAATTCTGTTTTTGTTATCCCTAATTTAATTAGCGTCAACGAAAAAAATAAGTACAGCAATTGCTTGTCAAAATCTATAATTTTTGTTGGACGCCTTTCGAAGCAGAAGGATATTGATAGCCTATTGAAGATATGGGCGTTGGTTTGGAAGGAACACTCAGATTGGATCTTACATATTTATGGTGAAAGAGGAGATGTTCCAGAAGATATTTATCAAAAATTGTTGGATGCTAGGAATGGGATGGTTTTTCATGGCTCAACATCAGATATACATGAAGAATATAGAAAACATTCCATCTTATTATTAACATCATATTATGAGCCTTTCGGATTAGTCCTTCCAGAAGCTATGAGTTGTGGCCTTCCTGTTGTATCGTATGACTGTCCCTATGGCCCTAAAGATATTATAACGGATGGTATCGATGGTTTCTTGATAAAAGATAGAAATGTTGTGCAATTCGCAGAAAGAGTTTGTCAACTTATAGAGGATCCAAAACTCCTTTGTAAGATGAGCCAATCTGCTATTATTTCTTCACAGCGTTATTCTGCGAAAAATATCATACCTTTATGGAAGACTTTTTTCGGTTCTTTTTCCAAATAAGACTGAATTTGTTTTTTAATTTCCGGTATTTAGGTGCGAAAAGGTCTTCTATAACTTTACCATAACAATATCGGCTCTGGATGTATAAATGTGGCATCTTTTGAAGAATATATGAAATCATTTTCTGTTTTACCCCTCTTTTAAAAGGAATGCAAGGAAATGCTTCAAGTAAAGAATCAATTATCTTGTTTCTATCCCGATAGCATATATCGCTGTGTATCACGGTGCATATAAATTGAGATGTAAAACTGAAAATATTATCATAAAGTTTGTTTTGTTGTTCAATATCATTACCCGTTAAAGCTTCAAAATCAAATAGTTTAGTAATTGCTGTTATTGCAGAAGAAATTCTGTCCTTATTAAAAGGACTTCGGGTAATAGAGCCAGCTCTTTTCCTGTATAAATAAAGTACGATATTACTTGTTATACACTTCTTGACTTTTAAATAGCATTCGTGAGTAAAAGGTATATCTTCAAAAAACAATCCAGGGATGAAATATAAATTGTTTTCTTTAAGGAATTTTTTCTTGTATATTTTGTGCCATACGTAGTTCTCAAAGCCATTCATAAAAAGTTGTCTTCCACTTATTTCTTCAAACTTGATATTGTTTATTGAAGAGGCTATATCTTTTTCGTCTTCAATATCTAGAAACTCAGCAACTGCTATGTCAACATCGTATTTTAGAGCTTCGTTCAAAAGTTGGCTAAGGCTGTTTTCAACCAACTTGTCATCTGAATCAACAAAAAGGATATATTCTCCTTTTGCTAATGCTAGTCCATTGTTCCTCGCAACAGATAGTCCTTGATTCTGTTGATTTATTACTGTGACATTGGAGTGTGAACTTATAATATCAGCAATAATATCCATACTTTTGTCCTCGGTACCATCGTTCACAAGAATTACCTCGAACGAGTCTTCGTCCATTCCTTGGTGAAAAATACTCTCAACACAAGAACGAATATACTTTTCTACGTTATATACTGGGATAATAATACTAATTGATATCATTGGGCTATTAAATTTGAATAATATATGAGATATTCATTGTTATGCATTAGCTTTTGATATGTTTGGTATTTTTTTCTTCCCCAAGAGTATAGGACAATGAGCTTGTGACAGAATAATAAAAGGAAGGATTATCAAACAGACAAAAATAGCAATAATCATGCTTTCGTGCCATTGGTAAGTAATATTGCTAATGCTTAATACACTTTCAATAATATAGTTGATAATCCCTTGGATTATGCGATGTAGACCAAAAATCATCATTGTGCCTATGGAGATGTAGCGAACAATTGATGATTTGATGTTGTTAAAGCTGCGGGAAAGATATATAATGCCATAAACAGACAATAGGTTTACGACGTAATAAAGTATAATATGGAGCGCGAAATGATCCTCATGAATATGCCAATAGAATAGTGCGATGCTTAAGAGCAAGGTAGAAAGGCCGATTGTGAAATCCCTCTTGATGTTAAGGCCTTTGAGATAACCTGCTTGCTGAAAAAGATTGCCCATAAAGAAGAAACAAACGCAACGCACAAAACCATGGAATGTGATATATGGGGCATAGTGGTAGTATTTATTTGCTCCATATAATATCATCGTGATAATAGTAATGATTAGCATTATGGTTTTGCCATGTTTCTGATGATTACAAATATCTGTAATCCAATGCATTAAAAATAGTGCAGGTAGGAACCATGTAACACCATTGAGCTCACATGAGAAACTTGAGTTTAGCTGGAGTAGGAGAGTACCTGTTATGGGTTTGAGACAATCTAAGAGTGAGATCCCTCCATTTTCGATATAATACTTCGCAAACCAATATGGGTAATATACCGCATTATATATTAAATACGGTATAAGGAGTGAATAGCCGTATTTCTTCAAAGATTCCTTTTGTGAGGCAATGGGCTTTTTCAGATATCCGGATACAAAAAAGAATGACGACAGAATAACTGATGCAAGATACTGTAGATAGAAAGTGTCTTCTTGCTGTGGCAAATGACAGAATACCACTACCGTCATGCAAAAAGTCTTAACCCAATCTATCCAGTTGATTCTCTGCATCTTACGAAATGATTGATGCGCCCCAGTGATATACCTTCTCTATAGTAGGAATGGGGAAGTTATGCTTTTGGGCGGTTTCGATGATGAAGCGCATGCCGTAGGGGAAATCCTCTGTAAAGTAACGGCTGGTGAAGTCTGGAATAAAGCCACCAGAGACTTCTTTCATCGGAGACTGAATTCCTTGG
>Ga0256407_10006550_pt1 | contig 17910 bp, 9 predicted proteins | sample RumenRJG_04DNA_FD_193489 | JGI IMG/M metagenome (GOLD analysis project Ga0256407, IMG submission 193489) | Bovine rumen microbial communities from Lethbridge, Alberta, Canada - RJG_04 | ecosystem: Host-associated > Mammals > Digestive system > Stomach > Rumen | place: Canada: Alberta | collected...
ATGGAAATAATGATATATTATTTAATAATATTCAATTTCCTAATTTAGAAGAATATGAATTAAATTTATGTAATATTAATGAAAATATAATAATAGAATCAAATGATTTTAATTCAATTAATATATTATTTTTTAATATTTTATTTCTAATTATTATATAATACTTTTCCAATTAACAAAATCAACCAAAAAAATTATTAATTTAAAAAATTTAAATTATTTATAAATAAAAATTTTATTTATAATCTATGAAAACAAAAAGAACTTCCTTAAATATTAGAAAAAGTGTTTCAAAAATACTACCATTAGAATTTAATGAAGATTCTAATATTTCAATAAGAGATAAATTATTTTATTATTTTTTAAGACATGATGAATCAATACCAGAATTTGAAAGTAGTAAAAAAGTTTTAATGCAATCAATATTACAAGAAAAAAAGAATAATTTTTATTCAGCATACTTAAAAATGGAAAAAATTTATACTTGGAAAGGATTTAAATTATCATATATAAACTTTAAACTATTATATTTAAAATCAAGAATATTTAGAAAAAATATAATTAAATTTGCAATAGAAAATAAAAAACCAATAAGTGAAGTTTTTGAAAGTTATTCTCCTAAATATTATAATAATAGTAAAATACATAATTGGGAAATAAATCCTAAAATTTCATATTTAAAATATCAATATAAAAAATTAAAAGAAAAAAATCAAAATGAAAATCAAGAAAATAAACTTAATAATTTATATGATACTCTTTCAAAATCAAATATTTATGTTTTAACTAAAACAAAAGGAAAACAAAATTTAATTTTTTCAGGTAAATTATGTAATGTTTTTTGCCAAGATCCAATTTATATTGAAAATAAACCAGATTCTTTTTTTTTAAATAAAAAAAAAGATTATATTTATAGAATTAGAAATAATTCTTTATTAAGTCCAAATGATTTAAATGATTCATCAAAAAAAGAAAGTTCAAGAAAAAAAAAAAATTTTTCAAATCTAAATAGTACTAATTTTCCTACTTTATCTATATCAAAAATAAATGAAAATCCTTCTCCTATTATTTCTTCAAGACCAAAAACTCTTAAATTATATACTAAAACTATAAGTTTAAGTACTAATAAAAGTTTGAAAAAATCTAAAATTATGAAAAATGGAAATTTAAAAAGATATTTCCTTAATAAAAATGATTTTATTTATTATTGAAAAATTTATTTTTTTATTTAGTTAGTTTTTATTGTTAGTTTTTTTGTATATAATAAAAATATTGAATATATTTAATTATGATTATTAATTTTTTAATTTTAGTTTTTTTTATCAAAAAATAAAAAAAATTTTTTAAATTTATTTAATAAAGATTTAAAGATTTTCAATCTTTATATATTACCATTAAATATTTAATTTTAAATTAATATCATCTTAAATTCAAAAAAAAAAGAAGATGGATGAAGAATTAATTTCTTTTTCTGAAATCTTAAAAGATTTATCAAAAAGTAACTTAGAAATATTTGATGAACATTATAAAATAGAAAAAGAATTTTTTGAAAATGTTAACTATTTAATAGATGAAGATTTTAAAAATGAATTAATTAATGTAATATTAGAAATGGAAAAATCAATACAAATTTATGTTGATTCAAGTACAAATGATTCTTCAGATAATGAAGCTTATTCTGAAATAATGAAAATATTAAATAATCCTATTAAAAAAAAACAAATTTGTAATATATGTGGACAAAAAAATTCTTGTAGATGCATTAAAAAACCAAAACCTTTATTTAATTCAAATAAAATAGTAAATTATACAAATTATAAAAAATGTATTTATATTGCAAGAAGAGTCAAAGTAAAGACAAATTTTTAATATTTTGTTTTTATGTATTTTTTATATATTATTTTTATATATTTTTTTATCAATAATTTTAGTTTTAGTATTTTATATTATTTATTCATTTAAGGATTGAGTAAATATAATTATATGATTTTATTCTGATATTTTTGTTTTTTATTTTTGTTTTCATTATTTTTTAATTATTTTTAATAAATATAGTTATAAATAGTTTTTTTATAGTAATATTATTAATTTAGAAAAAATATACTTGAATTATTTAATTAAATTCTATTTTTTATTTTTTTATTTAGTATTTTTCCTACTTATTTTTTATTATTATTAGCATCATAATATTGTTTTTTCATATTTTTTCAATTGTAAATATATTATTCAATTTTTTTGTGAAGAATTTTTAATATTTCATAATGATATAAAAGATTTGAATGTTATTTATTTGAATATTTAAATATTTTTTTACTTTCAATGATTATTTTGATTTTGAAGAATATGATAATAAAAATTAAAATTATAATGAAATAATAATGTAAATATTTAATTATAATAAAGAAATTTTAATTTTAATTTTTATATTTTAAAATTACCTTTATCCTTATAATATTTTCTTAATAAATTTAATATTTTTATTATATTTTCTCCATTTTCTTTATTTGTAGTTGCAAAAGCAAATATATCATCATTATTTATTAATTTAATTATAAAACAAAAATAATCAGAATATTTTTCATTTAATTCTAAAGAATCAATATTAAGTATTTCAATATTTGAAATTTGTCTTATATCAAATTGAAGTAAGGGTTTATTATTATAAACCTGAGATGAATATACATTACTGAAGTATTTAAAAGAATTTTTTGTTATTTGAAAATATCTATTAATCAATTGAAAAATATTTGTTTTATTTTTTTGTATTTTATAAATTTCTCCATCATATATTATCATTGATATATCAATTGAATTTAATATTTTATATGATATTTCTATATTATTTGATTGTTTATCTTTTATTAATTGTTTATCAATAATATTTTCTTTTGAAGGTATTGAATTTGAAAATAATTGATTTAAATTGATTTTTAAATTTTTATTATTTTGATTTTTTCTTTTTGATGAATTAGAGCGATTATTTTTATTTTTTAAAATTTTTTCTAAATGTATTAATTTATTTTTTGTTTGATTAATATTAAAATTTATAAAATTTACTTCTTTACTATTATTTAATTTACTTTTATTGAAATCTTCTTCATATATTTTCCTTGAAAAAATTCTATGAAAATTTCCAGACTCACTTTCATAATATTCAATATTATTATCTATATTCTTTAATTTTTTTTTTATTGATTTTCTCTTTGAATTTTCATTATCAGAATTAGGATAAATATTTAATAACTTTTTATTTTTTATAATTTTTTTATTCATATCTATATTTTCATTTTCATTCTTTTGATTTGTTTTTGTTTTATCCAAATCCAAATTTCTAAAATAAAACATATATTATAAAATATATTATATACATAGAAGAATCATAAAAGTTAAAATTACTTTCATTTTTTTGAATAGAACTGATTTTTCTTTTTTTGAAATATTTTTTATCTAATGATTTACATTTTGAATTGTCATTAACTATTTTTTTATTTATTATTAATTCCTTATTGTTATTTTTATTATTTTTAATAATTGATTTTTCATCACTTAAATTAAAAAAGTCTAATTCTTGTGATTCATTTTTAATTAATGTATTTAAATATGAAATACTATTATCATTCTGAGTTGGTGTTTGAATTAAATTTAAATATCTATTTTTATCTTTATTAATTCCTAAATTTTCATTATTACTTATAAAATTTTCATTTATTATTTCATAACAAATAATATTTTTATTTTTATTTGAATAATTTTCATTTTTTGTCCTTTCACTTAAACAATTATAATCATTTATTTCATGGCATATTTCAAATTTAATATTTTTTGATTGTTCAGAACAATCTAAAATTCCCATTTTTTATTTAAATTTAATAATTTTAAAAAAATCATTTTAAAAAAAAATATATATTTTTATAATTAATAACTTAATTTACTATTAAAATTCATAAAATATTTTATTTGTATTTGAAATAGTTTTTGCACATTCTTCACAAACTGACTTAAGTGATTTTAAAAATAATTCTGGAATTTCAATTTCAATTTTACATTTAGAACATAATTTCTGATTACAATATTGACAAAATATTTTAGAATTTTTAATAGAAGAACCACATTGAGTACAATTTTTTATAATTTTTTTTGTTTTTTTTAATTCATCTAAATATTCTTCATATTCAAAAAAGTATAAATTATTATGATTATCAACAACTAAAAATATTAAATCTTCAGTAAATTTAAAATATTTAATAGGATTTTCAAAACTATCACATATAATTAATTTAAGAAAAACTAATTTAGTTTTTACATTTTTTTTCTTATTTAATAATAAATAATTATCATCATAACAATATCTATACATATCTAAATATTCTTCATTCTCAATTTTTAAATTTGAATTTTTATTATTATCCATAAAAACATCTGTACCAATTTCACTTTCTTTATTATCAAGATTTAATTTCCATAAAATAATATTACCATTTAAATGTCCTGTAAATAAAATAATATCACTTTCAATATATTTTAAATATTTAATTTCACATATTGTAATTGGTGATAAATTTCCATTTATAATATCTTCAGAAATATCTAATATTGAAATTATTACTCCATTTATATTAAAGAATATTATTTTATCTGGGATTACTATTATAAAATCACCCGTTTGATTTGATATTTTAATTGATAATATTTTATTTTCTGATTTTGTTATTTTATTTAAAGGAATAAAATGAAGTGTTTTTAATGAATACATATCTTTAATATGTATATTATTAAATATATCAATTACTATTATTATTGAAAATGAATCACAAATGTTCATTAATGAAATTTTTGAATTAATATCATTATCTGATATTATTTTTGATAATTTATAATAAGATGTTCCTTTTGTAAAATCTTTTTTTGGTTTTATATTAGTCTCATTTTTATAAAAGATAAAATAATTATTTGAAATATTATCAATATTTAAATTTATAAATGATATTGATGGTATTTGTTCTTTTGATTTTTCTAATTTTATTTTTTCATTTTTATTTATATTACTTTCTATTATATTATCATCTTCAAATATCATATTTTTATTTGTTATTATTGATGTTCTTTTTAATGAAACATTTATATTTTTATTAGAATTAAATGTATTATAATTAATTGTAGTTTTTCTCCCTGTATTTTCTTTAATATTAATTTGATCAATTGACTTATTATCTTTATCATCTTGAGATTTTTTATTAAAAATTTTAGTTAATTTCATTTTATTTATTATTTTATTACTTTTTTTTTCATAATTAGGATAATAAACTTTATTATCTCTATCTTTTCTTAATTTATATTTTACAATTTTCCCATTTTCATATCCAATAAAAATATATTTCCCATTTTTACTAATATTAATAACAGATAAAGGAAAATTTTCATAAGTTTGAAATTCCATAATAACTTTAGAAAAAGGTTTAACAATTCTAAAAGAATATTTTGAATAAGAATAATCTAAATAATTAATATATTTAGTACCTAATAAAATAATTTTTTCCCCAGTAAAAATAAAAGTATTTTTATAATTTTTAATATTTTTTTGTTTATTTAAAGGATCATTATCAGTAAAAATTGATCTAAAAGAAGACAATCCACCTTCTCCTTTAGAAATATTATTATTATCTTCAATTTCTTCTAATCTTTTACAATCATTAATTAAATCTGAACTAATTTTAATTTGATTTTCTTTTTTTTTATTAATTAAATTAAATTTCAATAAAAAAATTGCTTTATTTAAATAAGAAAAATTTTTTTGTTTTTCTCTTTTAATATGAGGTTTATTAAATAATTGAATTGGATTTTGTCCCATTTCACATATTTCATTCATTAAATCTTCAAGACTATTATAAATTTTAGTAATTTCTTTTTTATTTAAATTCTCATCATTACTTAATTTTAAATTATCTAATTCTTTATTTAAATAATTATTAACATTAAAAGAATAACAAGCTTTCCTATAAACATTTAAATATTCAATTGAATCTTTCCCATTTTGTTTATAACCAAAAATTAAATCAATCCAATCTGAAATTTTTTCATTAATAAAATAACTTTCTAAACTTTTTTTATTTACTTTAATAAATAATCTAAAATTATTTTTTGCCCAATTTGGTAAAATAACATCATTAACATAATTTTTAAATTGATTTTGTCCAAATTTAAAATTATTATAATTAACTAAAGATTCAGTTAAATAAAACATTTCTGGTATTAATTCTTGAAATTTTTCAGAAACATCCCAAATTGTTTTTATATCATAAAATAATCTATCAGGAGTATCAAAATATCCACCTTGAATTTCAGAAGCATATATTGAAAAAGGTTTTTGTCTAATTAAATAATAAGAAACAAATCCTGGATTTGAATAATGTGTTCCTGAAAAATATTTTCCTTCATCATCATCTGCTTCTTCAAATTTTAATTTTAATTTTAATCTTGTTTCTTTTTCTTGAGCAAAAATTGGATATTTTAAATCACGATATATTTTTTCGTCATTTAAATTTATTAATTCTGAATTATATTGTTTTATTATCCAAGGATAAATTGGATATTGAGATAAGTCATTATATGTTCTTCCTGATAATGTATTTAATATCATTAAATAATCATAATTTGATATTAAATTATTTGACCAAAATTCAGTCGATTTTTCTAATATTGTTTTTCTGTCTATTAATTTTTTTTCAGATTTTTGATTTTTTGTTTTTACTTTTTTTATAAATATATTACTTTTTCTTAAATATGCATAAATTTTGTTGTTTGATATTAATTTGTAATTGTTGTTTTTTTTGGAGTTTAGTAAATATTGTAAATTTGATATTATTATTGAAAATATTTGTTCTCTTTTATCTATGTTAAATGATAACATATAATTTTTCCCATTTTTTAAAAATATTTCTAAACTATTTTCTTGATATAAAAATCTTCTTTTATGAATTTCGTTTATTTCAAAATATTCAAATTTATAAAATTTAACTTCTAATCTTTTAATTGAAAATTTATCATTTTGAGAAAAATAAAAATCATCTTCAAATTCTTCTTTTTCATTTATATTTTTAATATTTAAATAATTACAATGTTCCTTTAATTCATTTTCATAATTTTTTATTGCCCAAAAATACTTTTTAAAACAATCAGTTTGAGATGCATTTTTTGTATTTCCATTATTCATATATAAAATTCCATTATCATCAATATGAAAATTTTTCAAAATATAAATTTTGTTTTGTCCTATTATAAAAACACAAGTATAATAATCGATTCCTTTAAATAATAAACAATTATAATATGAATCAATTATATCATCTTCATCAATTAATAATTTAATAATTTGCTTTTGAAAAATTTGATCTAACCAAATTTGAGTCTTCATAATATTATTAATTTTAAAAAAACCAAAATCTATATTATTATATTTAGTTTGAAGGAAATTATGAAAAGTTGATTTTGTTAAAATTTCATTCCCATTTTTAATTTGATTTACTTCATTTAACATATCAGAATATGATTTTGTAATTTCTTCATTAATAAAACTATCATTTTTTAATATTAATTTATTTTTAATTCTACTTAATCCTTCTCTATTATAAATATACCAAGAATATTTCATTTTACATTCTTCAGAAATATATTTTGAAATAAAAGAAAAATGTCTATATCTTAAGTAAAGATTATAAAAAAATTTTTTCATTAATTTTCTATATAAGATAATATAATTCATAAATTTAATATTATATTTAATTTTTGATTCTAAAAAATTATTCAAATAAATATTTTCTTCATCATAAAAACTATTATCATCTTTATTATAATCAATAATTTTGGAAAGTAAATTTTGCATTTTATTAGCTTGTTCAGTATAAAAAGTATTTGTAGTTACTCTAGAAATAGAATTAGGAGATTCATTAATATCATTATTTTTATTATTATTAGATAAAAATAAAGTTTGAAAATCATCATTTAATTTAGGAAAAAAAGTAAAAATTATTGATCTAATTGATTTAACATCATCAGAATACAATTTAGTAAAAACTTGTTTAACAACATTTGTAGTTTCTTCTAATTCTTGATTATTAAAATTTCTTTTTGATAAAGCTTGAGAAATTTGATTTGAAAAGCAATCAGTAACAATTAAATAATCTAAAGATAAATTTATAATTTTATTTAATTGATCTTCTGAGGCTTCTTTAAAACCTTTTTTTGTTTTTAAACATTGTCCAATAATATAAGTTATTATATTTGCAATTAAAGAATCTATTTCAAAAGTTGTATTTCCAATTAATAATATTTGATATAATTTTTCTAATATTAATATTTTAAATTCATAATCAGGTTCATTTGACATTGTAGGAGCAATTACTTCTTTTAATCTTTCAATAATATATTTTTTATTTTCAATTAATAATTCTTTAAATAATGATATGTCTAATATTAAATTTATTATTATTTCTGGGTACCATGGATCTAAAAGTTGAATATTTGTTTTTTCTTCTAAACCGTAACTTAATAGGAAAAAAATTTCTATACATTTTTCTGATAAAAATTTACCATTTTTTACTAAGAGAAATATTAGGATTTTGAAATTATCTGATTTTGAAAAATTGTTTAATAGACTTAAATGTTGGATTAAGTAATTTGATAATAGTTTTAAAAGAGTATATATTATTTCTTTTTTATTTTTTTCATTTTTTATTAAAATACAATCATTTAAACACATTAAAATCATTTCTATGAAATTAAAACCTTTTAAAGTATAATTTAATATTTGATTTAATTTTATATTTTTTGATAAAATATCTTCAAAAAAATTTTCTTGATTATATATTTGATTAAATAAAATTGAATCACAAAATTTTGTTTTTGATAATAAAAAAGTATGTTTATTATATGAATTTTCTTGAGATAAAATTTTATAATTTGTATTAGGAATATAAACAATAAATTTTTTATCTATGATATCCATATAATAATTTCTTTGCATTCTATTAATAAAATTATTAACAAAATAATAATCACCTGTATAATCTTTTAAATTTTTATTAGAAATAATTTCTAATTTATCAACAATTAATTCATAAACAACTTTTGAAATATCAATATTAAGATTTACATTTAATAAATCATGTTTTTTACCAATATTACTAGGGACAAAAGTTTTATAAGTTTTATAATTTAAATATTCAATTGGTATATTAACTGAATTAATTGAACCATTTTTTGATGTAGAAATTTTACTTAGAGAAAATTGTTTTTCCTTAAAATCATTTTCAAAATTATCAATATAAATTAATAAATAAGATAATTCTACATAAGATAAATTTTTATATGAAGATGTTTCAACATCCCTTATTGAAGTTCCTGGAAATCCTAAAATTATATTATATGAACATTCAGAATCATTTAAATTTAAATCTTTAAAGTTAAATATTTCATTAAATAATTTTTCACTTTTTAAAAAAATTTCAAATTTATTTGATTCTGTATTTATTGTTATTAAAAAATTACAATTTTTACCTTTTTCAATTTGATTTGAAATATCTTTTGGTTGACCTATTAAATTTTCTTGTGAATCTTTTACTTTTAATTGTTTTTTTTCAATATAAATTGAAAATATTAAGGGATTTTTATCTTTTTCTTTTATATTTTTTTCTAATTAAATTAAATAAAATATGAATCATCAATATTATAAAATTTTGTAGATATATATATACTTAAATATTTTGAATTATATTTATTATCTTTATTATTATTATTTTGAACTTCTTTTGAGTTTGAATTAAAACAAATTCCAGATGAAAATAAAATATTATAAATATTTGGTTGCCTACTATTTAAATTTGAAAATATTATATTATGTTTAATTTTCCTTGATATTTTTAATTTATCATTAAAATTATGAAAAAATTTTAAAAAAAGTTCAATTTTAAGTTCATTTATTAATGAATTTTTTGTTGGGTATCTAATTGAAATAAATAAATAATCTAATAATATTTCAATATTTAAACAATCTAAATTTGGAGAAGTTGAAATAAAAATATCATAAATTATATTTAAAATTTCAGAATTTTCTTCTTCATTTTCTAATATAATAAAACATAATTTTATTAGAGTTTTTATTAATCCAAATGATAAAAGTGAATAACAATTATTTTCATTTATTTTAATTAATAAATTAAGAAATAAAATATATTCTTTTAATTCATTAAATAATTTTTGTTTTACTAAAAATTTAAGAAGCAAAATTAAAGTTTGTGGATTATTTATATAAATATTTGAAATATTCTTATCTTTATTTTCAAAAATTTCTTTTGGAATATCAAATTTTATTTTGTAATATGATGATAAATCTAAAATATTCTCATTCTCATTTATTGTTTCTTCAGTATAATATAAATAACTATAATTATTAAATTTTAAATATTTTGATGTTGAATAGAATAATTGTCTTTTGTCAATTGCATTTTCAATAATAAATAATTCAATTTCTCTAAAATAATTTTTGATATTATTTTCATCTGTTAAATATATATTTAATATTTTGAAAAAAATATCTTTAAATTTTTTAATATTTAAAGGAACATAAATTTTTGATGAAATATCATCAATAAAATTTTTGAAAACTTTTAAATTTGAATTCTGGATAATATTAAATAAAATAATAATATATTCTTTAATAATATTATGAATAAAATTTTCAAAACAATTTTCTGTCTCATTATCAATTTTTTTTGCATCATTTGCTAAATCAAAAACCATTTCTTCTTTATTAATTATATTTTTTTTATTTTTCATTATTTCAAAAATTAAATTTGGAAAATCAAATATTATATCATTAAAAAGAGCTTTTTCTTTTTTTAATAAAAATTCCTTATTTTTATAAAATTTAATTCCAATACTTTCATTCATTAAATTAATTTCCTGTAAATAATTTTTAATTATATCTTCATAATTTTCATTTCCATTTCTTTTATTATTAATTATATTTTGAATAGTCTGTTTTATTTTAATATACCTTTGAGAAATATATAAAATAGCTTTATCTTTATATTTTAATCCTTGATTTAAATTTCCTATTTTATTTAAAGAAAAATTATTTTTATTATTATCATAAATCATCTCTAAAGACCATAATCTATAAGTTATTGCTTTATAATTTATAGGAAAAAATATTGAAGATTTATTATTACTATTTTTTTCTGAAATATAATTACCTTGACAAAATCTTGAATAATAATAACTATCAAATATTCCAGTTCCACTTAATAAATTAAAATTTTCTTCATTATTACTTATTAATATTTCAATAAAATTAATTAAATGTTCAATCATTTCACTACTATATAAAATATCATCTTCTTCTTTAATTTGATTTGTTTGTACTTTTTTAATTGTAATTTTTTCATTTTCATTTTTCTTTTTTGAATATCTGTCTTCATTTGATAATTTAATATTTCCATTTAAATTATTAATATCTATTTTAGATAATTTATTTAAGATTTTATTTAATATTTCTTTTAATTTATTAAATATTATACCTTGAAAACATAAAATTTTTTGAAATGATGAATTTAAAGAAATAAATTGTTGAAATTGTTTTAATATTATTTTTAAAGTATTTTCATCATTTATTTTATCAATATTTTGAATAATTGATTTAATTTCACTTTTAATTGAATTTTCCTTTTTACTTTCACTTAAATTTAAATCTCTTCCTGGATTTTCATATTGAAATATTAAAAAATTAAAAACTCTTATTATTATTTCTTCTGGGTATGAATATAATTTTTCAATTACAATTTTATAAAAATCAGTTTCTTGAAGAAGCTTTTTATATTTTTCACTATTTAAATCTTTAAGAATACAAGATAAAATAATTTTTTTTGATTTTAATAAAATATCTGGTTCTAATTTTGCATTAATAAAATTTAATAATAAATTAATTATATAAGTATGTTTTAAATAATCAGTATTAATATTTTGAAAAATTTCATTTTCTGATTTTTTAAAAATATCTAAATTTTTTAATTCTTCTTTTGTCACATAATCAATGATTAAAATTTTATTTATAAAAGGAATAAGAATATATTCATAATTTTCTTTTTTCATTTCTGATTCAAAAATGAAATTTAATAAAGTGATTAATTTATCTTTATAATAATCTGAAAAATTTGTTTCTTTTTTATATAAAATATAAGTAATCAAAAATAAAAAAATTTCATTAAATAATTCATATATATTTGAATATGATTGATTTAAAAATGATAAAGTTATTGAAGTTAATAAAATTTCAATACATTTTTTTTCATCTAAATATAAAGAAAGATTATTTATTTTTTGTCCACCTTCTTTATTTACAAAAAAATATCTAATTAAAAATTCATAAACATAAATTCTTAATCTTTGAATTGTCGATGCTTCAAATATAAAAGTTTTTAATAAATTTTGTTCAAATATATAATTACATATAGTCATTTCTGCATTTTCATATAATTCTTCTGATAAAATAATTAATGATTCTGAAATTTTAATTGATAAAAAAATAACTTTTTCATTTTTATTTTGTAAAGTAATTTCAAAGTTTAAAATTTTACAAAGTAATACAATTGAAATAAAAATATTTGGAAGTAAATGATTAAAATCATAAATTTTACTTTGAATTACATCAATATATTCACATTGCTTAACATAATATAAACAATTGATTAATGAAATAATATAAGTTTGATCATAATTTTTTTCATTAATATTTTTAATATTTATATTTTGTTCATTTTCAAAAAATGAATCTATTAAAATTGTTTCTAAAGATTCATTATCATTTTCAATTAAATTATTTAATTTTTCTTTATTATCTTCAATAAAATTTTTTAATATTTCATTTAATTCTTTTGCTACTGATATAAATATTTGTTTTAGTTCAATTTTTGAAATATTATTTTTATTTACAATATTTTCTGTCAATAGTTTTTTTAAGAAAATAGAAATTAGTTTATTTTTAAATTGTTTTTTCTCTTTTTCTTTTTGTTCTTTTTCTTTGAAATGAAATGATTTTCCTTCTTCTAATAAAAATTTATAAAATTCATTTATAAATATTGGAAATTTATCTTCTGGAATTATATCTTTGATTAAACTAATTTTCTTTTTTAATATATTCAACATTAATTTCAATGAAATAAAATAATTAACATATTGAATTTGTAAAAAATATTTAAATAATTTATTATAGAATAATTGAATTATGAAGGTTATAAAAATCAAATTAATTGATAAGATTTTTTTATAATAAAATTATTTATGACTAAATAATTAAAATAAAAATTATAAATTAAGTTATATTTTTATTTAGTATAATATATAATTTATATATACATATTTCTAATATTAAAAATTCTACTTCTAAAAAATAAAAAATATTATCTTTATTTTTACTTTTTTTATTTTACATTAGACCCCAATAATCATAATCAAATAAATAAATCTATTTATATTATTTTAGTCAATATTAAAGTTTTTATTGATCCTAAATATTTTTTTATTCAAAATGTCTTTCAATTTTCTATCTAATTGGTCATACCAATTTTTTTTAATTTCATTTTCATTTAAACTTTTCTCTTTTTTAAATTTTATTTTCCCAAATTTATTGATTTTTATTCCTTTAAATTTTATTTTATTTATTTTTTTTAATCCAAATTCACTATTTATATCTTTTCTAATTGTTTTAATATCAACTTTTTTATACATATTATTATTAAAAATTTGAGAATATTGACTAAATAATTGTAATTGTTTCTTTGATTTTTTTTTATCTATTGATAATTTATTTTTAAACTTTTTTGATTGATTCATAGAAATTGAAATTTCACTTTGTATATTTGGTAAAAATTGAGAATGTGTTTTTTTAAATTCAAAAATAGACATTGAAGAAAATAATTGTTTTTTTTTAAAATGTTGAGTAATTGATAATGGTTTATTTTCATTAACAAATTTGGGTTTTTTATTTAATTTTTTATTTTTCTCAAAATTCAAATTATAATATATTCGATTTCTTCTATTATTTATATTTTTTTTTCTTTTTTTAAAATCTGAAATATCAGTTAATGAAATAAATTTATTCGTTATTATTTGTTTTAAACAAGGATTGAAGTTAAAATAATTTTCACTATTTTTAAATAAATTAAAATATATATTATTTTTTATAATATTGTTATCTGAATTAATTCTTTTAACAGCATGAAATAAAACATAATGATATTTAATAAAATAATTTTTACAATTCCTAAATATTGTATCTCTTTTTTTTCTTAATTTCAATAATCTTTGTTTTTTCAAATATTCTCTTTTTAACATATCATCATAATTCCTTCTTACTATATAAAATTTACTTACTTCATTATATAATCTCTCATTTAAATCAAAAATATTTTTTGAAATATTAATTTTTCCATAGTCAGAAATTTTATCAAATGTTTGCATAAATTAATTATTTTAAAATTAAATTCCAATAAAAAGAAAAATAAATAATATTAAAAAAAATATATAATTAAAATTCACTTATATATTACTTTTTCTATTTTATAATCAAAAATACGATGTTTAATATTTGTTGTATCAATAAAATGAACATTCCCTTTTTTATCAAAACCACATTTATATTCAATATTATTTTTTTGTTCAAAATAATTTATAAATGTTTCGTTAAATATAAAAGGTTCATTATTAAAATTATCTTCATTATAATTACTATAAACTTCACATTTTTCATTATTAATAATAATTTTAATCATATCAGAATTAGGAATATTATTTGAAAAAATACCTCCTAAAATAAAAAAAATGTTTTGATTTTGATTTTGAAAATATTTTGGTATAAATGAAAATTGATTTTTAATTTCTAAATTAACATTAATAATATTCCATTTAATTGGATTTTTTAAATCAATCCAAATAATATTTTTATTATAACATTCATTAATATAATCATATCCAAAAAAACAATATAATTTAAATTGATCAATAATTAAAATAGAACAATCGGAATATGCATTATTTAAATAAGGTAAAAATGACCATTTTTTTTTAAATTCATTATATACTTCTACACTTGTTGTATTTGATCCAGAAAAACAAATTATATTATTATTATTTTGATTATCATTATTTTCATTATCTGAAAAATATGATATTAATAAAGAGTTTTTATGATATGATTGAGGGTTTGGTAATTTTTTTAAAAAATGTTTTGATGGGTTTAAATAAAAAAAATTATTTTCTTGTTTAATTTCATTTTCTGTTAAAATATAAAAACCTGATTTATTTGTGTATGTTATAAAATTTTTATTTGCAGATTTTTGAAGAAATGAATAATTATTATAATTAGAAAATTGTTCTAATTCAAATTTATGTGTAATAAGATTAAAAAATATAATTTTATTTGATTTTGTATCAATTCTATAAATACCAATATCATTATCATTTAAATTTAAATTTAAATAATTATTTTCACAATTTATTAATTTATTTGGTGCTTGAATTGTTAAATATTTTTCTTTTGAATAATTCATATTTATTACATTTCTCAATGAAGAATTATCTCTAATTAAATTTTTTCTTATAGAATTTAAAGGAACTTTTTTTTCAAAAATTGTTTTTTTATTTATAGAATCATCAAAAGAAATATCAGTAATAGAAAGATTAGTCATATTATTTTTTAAATTATTTCCTTTTCTTAAACTAATATTAATATTTGGAATATGTTTTTTAGAATATAATATTGAAGAAGATTTAGAATTTATAGTTTCTTGTGTTTTTGTTAATCTATTTGAATTATTTATTAATGAATCATTTTTTTGTTCTACTGTTGATTTATTATTATCTTTTATTTCATTATCAAAAATTATTTCTTTTGATTGATGTGAATTTATTGTTTTATTTACATCTTTTTTATCATCTGTAATATTACTTTTTGGACTAAAAGTTTTATCATTTGTTTCAATATTATAATTATCATTATTAATATTTTTAAAATTAATTTTGATTTTTTTAAAATTATTTACTATTGTTTTTAATGAATTTTCATAATAATCATTTGTTAATTGAATATTTTGATTTATTTTATTAAAATTATCAGAATAATTTCTACTATGGTTTTTTATAAATGATTTCATATAATTATTTGTTTGTTTTAATTCAACACTTTCACTATTTTTAATATGATGAATTTTTGGATTTAATAAATTATTACCTTGTTTTAATTTTAAAATTTCTTTTTTTAATTTCTTATTTTCCTCAAATAAAATTTGATTTTCTTTTTTTATTTTTTTTTGTTTTTCTTCAGATAAAGTTAATTTATTGCTTAATTTTTTAACTTGTTTTCTTAAACTATCCATTATATCATATAACTCTTCATCTTCTTGATGATTTTTTAAAAATTTTTTTGAAAATTCATTATATTTTTCTTTTAATTTTTGATTTAAATGTAAACAATTTTGATATTTTGTTGTTAAAGATATTAATTGAGATTGACATATTTTTAATTTTTCTTTCATTAACGTAATTTCTTTTTTAAGGTTATTTATAATTATTAAATTGTCATTTCCTTTGATTCCTACAAAATTATAATTATTCATTTAAAATTTAAATATTGAAAATTTCTTTTATTTATTTTTATATATTTATATTAATTATATTTCTTATTTATTTTTTTTATAAATATTATCTTTTTAATAATATATTCAATTAATTATTTTTAAATATTGAAAAACCCAAACATTATTTTTTTAAAAAAAGAAAAAAAAAAGAATTTACTAATATCTCTAATTATTTGATTTTAATATTTTTTAAATATACAAATTAAAATTAATTAAACATTTTTTTATACTTAACCCAATAAATAATATTTACCATTTAATCATTATTATCATTTCTAATAGCAATAATATTATCATCATTAACAATAGAACTTCCTACATAATTATTTTCTTGAATTCCTTCATTATTTTTATCAATATCAGTATTATTACTTTTTAAAGTTATTATTTCAATATTATTATAATTTATATTTTTCCCATCTAAAATAGATAAAAAATCAAATTTACATATAGGACAATTTGAATTTTTTGTCATTATTGCATAATTTCTAATACATATATAATGAAAACAATGTTTACAAGGAGTAATACAAATCTCAGAACCTTCAATATATTTTTCTAAACAAACTGGACAAATATTATATTTATTATTATTTTCTTTTGAAAAAAATGTTGGTATTAATTCTTTTGTAAATAAATAAGAAATTTTTTTTTGTATTAAAATTTCATTTTCTAATCTATTTGTTATTAAAGAATATGCTCTTATTCTTCTTGTTCTATCTCTTGAATTATTTCTTCTTTTTCTTGATTTAGAAATACAAGATATAATTAAATAAATAATACCTAAAATTGTTCCTAATAAACTTATTATTAAAATGATATAAAAAAGAGTTCTATTTCTACAATATAAACTTTTTGGTGATTGTTCACAATAATTTGATGAAGTTTTTTTTGCTTCAATAATTTTTCTTAAGTTTATTGATTTTAATTGATATAAATGATTGATTATAATTATTATATAAAATTTGAACATTTTATTAATTTAATTTATTTTTTTATATGTATTAATACAGAAAAAATTAAAAATTTTGAAAATAATAAATATTATATAAATTAAATCAAAAAAAAAAGAAAAAAAAAATTAATAAATTTCATTTAATTTTCATCAAATTTTAAAAATAAAATCAATAAAAAAATATTTTTATCTATCACCAAAAAGAAAACCAAAGAAACTTTTAAAAAAATCTTAAAAAAAAACATACAAAAAATAAAATCAATATAAAAA
>Ga0256407_10006551_pt1 | contig 17910 bp, 12 predicted proteins | sample RumenRJG_04DNA_FD_193489 | JGI IMG/M metagenome (GOLD analysis project Ga0256407, IMG submission 193489) | Bovine rumen microbial communities from Lethbridge, Alberta, Canada - RJG_04 | ecosystem: Host-associated > Mammals > Digestive system > Stomach > Rumen | place: Canada: Alberta...
AATTAAAATCGCTAAGACACCAAGCACAGAATTTCTCTGCATCGTCAACCGGCAGCCTGGCTACAGTATAGAAAGCTCCCATAGGAATGGGACTATAAACACCAGGAATACGGTTCAGTCCGTCAATCAGACATTTTCTGCGTTCAACGTATTCATCATATACCTCACGACTATATTCTTCAGGTTCATCAAGACTTGCTTCCGCAGCAATCTGACCAATAAGTGGTGGACTAAGACGAGCCTGACAGAATTTCATAACCGCCTTCCTAACCTCAACATTCTTGGTAATAAGGGCTCCTATCCTAATTCCGCATTCACTGTATCGTTTGCTGACAGAGTCAATTAAAACAACGTTGTTTTCAATACCTTCGAGATGACATGCACTGATATACGGACTCCCTGTGTAAATGAATTCACGATAAACTTCATCAGAGAACAGATAAAGATCATATTTCTTTACAAGATCCCTGATTTGATTCATTTCACGTCTTGTGTATAAATATCCAGTCGGATTATTTGGGTTGCAAATCAGAATAGCGCGTGTCTTCTCATTGATAAGCTCTTCGAACTTTTCAACCTTAGGCAATGAAAATCCCTCTTCAATAGTAGTAGCAATTGTTCTAATTACAGCACCTGCAGATATGGCAAAAGCCATGTAGTTAGCATAAGCTGGTTCTGGGACAATAATTTCATCACCAGGGTTTAGACATGCCAAGAATGAAAACAGAACTGCTTCTGAGCCACCGCTTGTGATAATAATATCATCGGCAGTGAGGTTAATGTTGTACTTTGCATAATAACCTACCAGTTTCTTGCGATAACTGAGGTAACCCTGGCTGGGACTGTATTCAAGAATCTTGCGATCTATATTATGAATTGCATCAAGAGCAGCTTTTGGAGTTGGAAGATCAGGCTGACCAATATTAAGATGATAAACATGAACTCCGCGTTCTTTTGCAGCGAATGCCAATGGTGCAAGTTTGCGAATTGGCGATTCGGGCATTTCAAATCCACGTACTGAAATCTTTGGCATTTTTATTAATATTACTTTGTCGATTTTAATCTTTTACCTTCCTTAATACACACGCCGTACGAGCTGGCAAATATAATTGAAGCCATCCTTTATTATCACGAGCTAATACATTGTCAAAGTTAGTTAAATGAGTTATCTTGTCATCGTTAAATCCATTTCCTCCAAAAGCAACGTCATCGGTGTTAAGTAAATACTCATACGAACCTTGCTTTACCATAAAACCATATCCACAATATGACCTTGTAGGACTGAAGTTAAAGAAGAACAGAAGATCGCCTCTTTGATAGGCAAAAACCTGGTCACCATCGTTATGCCAAATCTCCTGAACAGGCTGTTTTTCGAAATGTTTCTGTTTCTTAATCAACCTAAGCATTGCAATATCAAAATCATTAAGATAATGGTAACAAAGTGACTTGTCGTCAACAAGATTCCATTGTCTGCGTGCATACTTGTAACTCCACCCATTACCTTCACGTGGAAAATCTATCCATTCGGGATGTCCGAATTCATTACCCATAAAGTTTAGATAACCTCCGTTTATAGTACTTGCTGTAAGCAAACGAATCATCTTGTGAAGGGCTATACCGCGCTCGACAGTAGAAGTCTGATCCCCCTTCTTAAAATGCCAGTACATATCTGCATCAATAAGACGGAAAATAATGGTTTTATCGCCCACGAGAGCTTGGTCATGACACTCGGCATAAGAAATTGTCTTCTCGTCTTTCCTTCGGTTAGTTAACTCCCAAAGCATGGAACTGGGCTTCCAGTCTTCGTCTTTTAATTCCTTTATGGTTTTTATCCAATAATCTGGAATATTCATTGCCATTCGATAGTCAAAACCGTATCCACCATCTTTTATCGGTGCAGCAATTCCTGGCATACCACTAACTTCTTCAGCGATTGTAATTGCATGCTTGTTTACCTGATGAATAAGGTCATTGGCTAAAGTAAGGTAAGTGATGGCGTTTCCGTCTTGGTGCCCATTATAATAGTCTGGATAGCCGTTAAAACTTTCACCAAGTCCGTGGCTATAATATAACATCGAAGTTACACCATCGAAACGGAAACCGTCGAAATGATATTCTTCGAGCCAGTATTTACAATTTGAAAGAAGAAAATGCAGGACTTCATTTTTTCCGTAATCAAAACAAAGGCTATCCCATGCAGGATGTTCGTGGAGTGCTCCTGGATAGAAATATTGATTGGGATCTCCAGCGAAATTGCCTAAACCTTCGTTTTCATTTTTAACAGCATGGCTGTGAACAATATCCATAATAACAGCTATTCCCTTGGCATGAGCAGCATCTATTAAAGATTTTAGTTCTTCCGGTGTGCCGAATCTACTACTTGCAGCAAAGAAACTACTTACATGATAACCAAAACTTCCATAGTAAGGATGTTCTTGAATAGCCATTATCTGTATGCAATTATAACCTAATTTTGCAATACGAGGTAAAACATTGTCACGGAATTCAGTATATGTACCCACTTTTTCCGCATCTTGTCCCATACCTATGTGACATTCGTATATCAGCAACGGATCAACATCTGGCTTAAAACGGGGATGAGACCATTCGTATTTTTCCTCAGGGTCCCAAACCTGGGCACTAAACAGATGAGTCTCAGGATCCTGAACTACTCTTGTTGCCCAGGCTGGAATACGCTCACCACATCCACCTTCCCAGTGAATGATTAACTTGAAAAATGTTCCGTGACGGAAATTCTTATTCTTAATTTTAATTTCCCAATTACCAGTGCCTTTTTGGCGTTTCATGGCATATTTTGCACTTTCCTTCCAATCATTGAAATCTCCAACGACGAAGATATCAATTGCATTTGGAGCCCATTCTCTTAGAACCCAAGTATCATCTATTTTATGAAGACCAAAATAAAGGTATCCCGATGCAAAGTCATTAAGGGAACCTTTAGCGCCAACTAATTGAGTCTTTTTGTCAACGTATGCTTGGTATCTGCCATTAATAGCATCAGCAAATGGTTCAAGATAACAATCATTCTTAACTAACTTGAGTTGATTTTTCGTAACACAAGGGGTAGCTTTCGCCTTCTTCTTTGTTGATGTTACTGCTTTCTTGTTGGTTGCTTTCGTGCGAGCCATAAAATTCTGTTTTATAAATTTTACACTGATATAGTTTGTATGGTTGGATTTTATTCTTGCTGGGATGTCATTTTGGGTATATCATTCAGATAAGTAACTTTCTTAATGATTGTACCGCTCTTATCTTTTTCTATGAATTCTCCGTTTCGTTTGTCTTGATGATACTCTCCTTCAGACCTTATTCCATCTGCATCTTCCTGAATTCCGAATCCTTCTTTTAATCCTCTTTGGAATTTGCCTTTGAATTTTACTCCATCAGCCTGACGTAATATACCGTTACCTTCCATCAGGCCATTAGCCCAATTACCATCATATACATCTCCGTTTGCCCATGTGTACTTGCCTGCTCCGTTGGGTTTATTTGCTTTCCAGTTACCCACATAAGTGGCACCGGAATTCCAAGTAAAGGTACCATAGCCATTCTGTTCACCGTTTAAGAAATGCCCCACATACTTATCACCATTTGGGAAAATAAATATGCCTTCTCCTGTTCTCTCTCCATGAGAATACTGGCCTTCATATTTGGAGCCATCAGAAAAAATGTAAATACCTTTACCATGTTGCTGGTCATTTTGCCAGTCACCGGTATATGAATCTCCTGTAGAATAAGTAAAGGTACCTTTACCGTTTTTCTTGTTTTCTTTCCAGTTCCCGTCGTATTTATTACCGTCATTCCAGTCAAAGACACCATATCCGTCTTTCATATCAGACTTCCAATGACCATCGTATGTTGCGCCGTTGGAATAGGTGTATTTGCCCTTACCTTCTCTTTTATCCTGGACCCATTCTCCGGAATATGTGTCGCCATTGTAATAATACATAACGCCTTCACCCTCCTGAAAATCACGGAACCAGAGACCTTCGTACCTGTTGTTATTTGCAAAATAATAAGTGCCTAAGCCATGCTGCTGATCCTGAAACCATTCACCATCATATTTCTCGCCATCAGCAAACTGGTAAACACCGTGTCCCTCTCTTTTACCTTTCACATAATTACCAGTATGAACATCACCATTTGGGAAAGTAGTCGTTCCCTTTCCGTAAGGTTTTCCTTTTAACATCTCGCCCTGATATTCACCACCTGCAGGAAATGTATAGTTCCCGATTTTTATTTGTTGAGAACTAATTTGAGAACAAAAGATAAATAAGAAAAATAATATATAGAGTTTGTTAAATTGCATTTTTTATATTTTTGTGACAAATTTAAAGATAAGATATGACATGACAAAATCTACAGATAAACTTTAAATGTTTTTAAGTATAATCCGGATTTGTTGAATCATTTTGACAATTACATTATTATTACAAGAATTACAAGACTATGACTAGTTTGTCAAATCATCCAATATAACTTCATCGGCTTCCTCTCCTTCTTCCCATTCTTCGTCATCAGAAGCGCAGGGATTAAAATTACCTGGAACATTAAAATTCTCTGTGGGCGAGTAATGTAAACTGTTGTCAGCATACATTTTTTGCAAAAAATAAGCAGCAATAGGTAAAGCCGCACTAGCTCCTTGGCCCACAGCCATTGATGCAAAGTGTATGTCTCTTTCATCGCCACCAACCCAGGCTCCGAATGTCAGAGAAGGCGTATATCCGACAAACCAACCGTCTGAGTTGTCATTTGTGGTTCCGGTCTTACCACCCATAGGTGCATTAATCTTGTAACGGCCACGCATTCTTCCGCCTGTACCGCCATCCATCACACCACGCATCAGGGTTATCATCTTATATGAAGACTCTTCAGAAATCACCTCATGAACGCGAGGCAGGAACTCTGCAAGAATATTACCATCGGAATCCTCGATTCGGGTAACATACGTTGGAATTCTTCTGACTCCTTTCATAGGAAAAGCAGAATAGGCACCAACCATTTCAGAAACAGAGATATCGCAAGGGCCAAGACAGAGAGACATTGATGGGAAAATGTCTTTGTTTAGAATACCATATTCGTGAATAAGACGGACTAAAGCAGAAGGCGACATTTGGTTCATAAGCCAAGCAGATATCCAGTTGTTACTGGTTGCCAAACCCCATTTCAGGGTCACCATTTCACCATATCTTGCCTTGCTTCCATTCCTGGGAGTCCATGTTTTGTCTCCAACTTGATATGTCTGTTGTATGTTAGGGGCTTCATCACAAGGACTCCAGCCATTCTCCATGGCCAGAGAATACAAATAAGGTTTAATTGTTGACCCTACTTGTCTTCTTCCTTGTGTACACATATCATATTGGAAGTGAGAAAAATTTGTGCCACCAACATAGGCTTTTACATAACCCGTTTCATTTTCCATTACCATAAAACCGGTCCGAAGGAAACGCTTATAATATTTGATGCTATCCGATGGCGTCATTACCGTGTCAACTTCTCCATGGGGGGTATAAACTGTCATTTCTGTCGGAGTGTTGAATGCATCTTCAATTTCAGAATCAGAATAGCCGTCAGACTTCATCTGAATGTATCGTGCACACTGATGTTTGGCACGTTGAAATTTCTTTGCAACTTCTTCTGCCTTTAGCACACTGGCATAAGGAGCATTTTTGTTGGATTTCAATTCTTTATCAAAGATTGGCTGAAGTTCTTCTACAACATGTTTATATACTGCTTCTTCGGCATATTTCTGCATTCGGCTATCCAATGTGGTATATATTTTCAAGCCGTCTGTATAAATGTTATAATTAGTGCCATCGCGTTTAACATTCTTATTACACCATCCAAATACGGGATCGGTTTCCCAAGCTAGAGAATCCTCGTAATATTTCTGGTTCTGCCAGCTTGCGTAATCACTCCGGACAGGCTTTTTTGCCATAAGAACCTGCCTGAGGAAATCACGCAAATAGGCTGCACTACCCTCTTTATGGTCTGTACGATGAAAATTTATATTTAATGGTTGGAGCTTTAATTGACCCGCTTCATTGGAAGAAAGATAGCCGACTTTCTCCATCTGGGACAGTACGACATTTCTCCGTTGTAAACATCTTTCCTGATTTCTTATCGGATTGAAATAACTTGGATTCTTACACATTCCAATTAGTGTGGCACTTTCAATAATATTAAGATCTTTGGGATCTTTGGCAAAATATGTTTTTGCAGCAGTTTTAATTCCTACGGCATTATGAAGGAAATCAAAATGATTAAGATACATTGTAATGATCTCCTCTTTTGTATAATACCTTTCCAATTTAAGGGCAATAACCCATTCTATCGGTTTCTGAAGAAGTCTCTCCTGAACATTCTCGGCTTTCTCCGAATATAATTGCTTAGCTAATTGCTGGGTAATGGTGCTACCGCCTCCAGCACTTTTTTGCATAAAAAGACCACGTTTAACAATAGCTCTGAAAAGTGCTTTGAAGTCAATGCCGCTATGCTCATAAAAACGTTCATCCTCTGTTGCTATAAGTGCCTGAATTACAGATGGAGAAATATCTTCGTAACTGACAAAGATTCTGTTAGCTCTACTATAGCTCCATGTACCTAACAATTTACCGTCGTTCGAAATAACTTGTGATGCATATTTATTAACAGGATTTTCTAATTCTTCAATGTCGGGCATATATCCGATATAGCCTGTAAATATACAATAGAATACGCCTACAAAGGCAAATACCAGCATTATATATATAATCCAGACGTACAGAAAAAAACGTTTCCTCATAATTGTGTATATTTGGCTACAAAGTTACATATTTTTTTTTATTAAATCTTCAATTTTGGACAAAATAACAAAGATTATTTATTACTATCGCCCAGGTGTTGCATGGAATAAAAAAAATGTATAATTTTGGAACCCGAAAAATAATATTAAATATCCTTGGTAAAATATGGAAACAAGAAGTCTTGTAACTATTGCCAAACATTCTAAAGAGAAACTTCTGTATCTCATAGAAATGGCACAAGAGTTTGAAAAACACCCTAACAGAAAGATTCTGGATGGAAAAATTGTGGCAACATTATTTTTCGAACCCAGCACGCGAACAAGGTTGAGTTTTGAGACAGCTGCAAATCGTTTAGGTGCAAAGGTTATTGGTTTTGCCGACCCCAAAGTAACAAGCGGAACCAAAGGAGAAACCCTTAAAGACACTATTATGATGGTTTCTAACTATGCCGACATTATTGTAATGAGACATTATTTAGAAGGAGCTGCCCAATATGCAAGTGAAATATCTCCGGTTCCCATTGTCAATGCGGGTGATGGTGCCAATCAGCATCCCAGTCAGACAATGCTGGATATATATTCCATATATAAAACACAGGGCACATTGGAAGACTTGAACATCTATCTGGTAGGAGACTTAAAATACGGACGTACAGTGCATAGCATTATAACTGCCATGCGACACTTCAATCCGACTTTTCATTTCATAGCACCCGACGAGCTGGCTATGCCTGACTATTATAAGATGTATTGTAAGAATAACAACATCAAGTTTTTCGAGCATCAGGATTTTGACTCGCATACCATTGCAGACGCAGACATTCTGTACATGACTCGTGTACAACGTGAACGTTTTACCGATTTAGAGGAATACGAAAGAGTCAAGGACCGTTATTTACTCAAGAAAGACATGCTCTTCCGTGCTCGTGCGAATATGAAGATTCTGCATCCGCTACCACGTGTAAACGAAATCGAATATAGTATAGATAATACGCCATACGCATACTACTTCCAACAAGCACGTAACGGATTATATGCAAGACAAGCTTTAATATGTGATGCTTTAGGAATTACATTAGATGATATTAAAAAGGACAAAACTATTATCTTATGAAACGTCAAGAATTACAGGTTGCAGCACTCGAAAACGGTACTGTAATAGACCATATACCATCGTCAAAGATATTCGAAGTAATCAATCTGCTTCACCTCGAGAAGGTTAGTACTTCTGTTACAATCGGAATAAACCTTAAGAGTAAAAAGATGGGGCACAAGAGCATTCTCAAGATTGCAGACAGATTTTTCACAGACGAGGAATTAAACCAACTGTCTGTAGTAGCTCCAAATGTTTCACTGGCCATCATCCGGGATTTTGAAGTTGTAGAAAAAAAGCAAGTCAGGATGCCAGACGAACTGATTGGTATTATCAGATGCGATAATCACAAGTGTATTACAAATAACGAACCGATGCTAACACATTTTCATGTATTGGACAAAGAAAACGGAATTTTACAATGTCGTTATTGTAATAGAGAAGTGACATTGAATAACGTTAAATTAATCTAGAAAAGAAGATTTATTATATTTTATTTATGGAAAAAGACACGACTATTTTCTCATTGATTGAGAAAGAACATCAGCGTCAGATGCGTGGCATAGAGCTAATTGCATCAGAGAATTTTGTTAGTGATCAGGTAATGGCAGCTATGGGTTCTTGCTTAACGAATAAGTATGCAGAAGGATACCCCGGTAAGCGCTATTACGGAGGCTGTCAGGTTGTCGACGAAGTGGAACAACTTGCCATAGATCGGGTAAAGAAACTTTTTGGAGCAGAATACGCCAATGTCCAACCGCATTCAGGTGCTCAGGCAAATGCAGCAGTTTTCTTGGCTTGCTTAAATCCAGGGGACACATTTATGGGTCTTAATCTGGATCATGGCGGGCATTTAAGTCATGGTTCTCTGGTAAACACCAGCGGTATTGTTTATAATCCAATTGGATATAACCTTAATAAAGAGACAGGCAGAGTCGATTACGACGAGATGGAACGTCTTGCTTTCGAGCACAAGCCAAAAATGATTATTGGAGGCGGTTCTGCTTATAGCCGTGAATGGGACTACGCCCGTATGCGCAAGATTGCTGACGCTGTGGGTGCAATCCTTATGATAGATATGGCACATCCTGCCGGTCTTATTGCTGCAGGATTACTCGACAACCCCGTTAATTATGCTCATATTGTAACCAGTACAACACATAAGACCCTGCGTGGTCCTCGCGGTGGTATTATCCTTATGGGTAAGGATTTCGAGAACCCATGGGGCAAGAAGACACCTAAGGGAGAAATCAAGATGATGTCTGCCTTGCTCAACAGTGCAGTATTCCCTGGTATTCAGGGTGGTCCTCTCGAACATGTTATTGCAGCAAAAGCTGTTGCTTTCAGCGAAGCTCTGACACCAGCTTTCAAGGAGTGGGCCGTTCAAGTTAAGAAAAATGCTGCAGTTCTTGCTGAAGAACTAATCAAGCGAGGCTTTAACATTGTTTCCGGCGGAACAGACAACCATTCTATGTTGGTGGATCTCAGGAGTAAATATCCCGACTTAACTGGTAAGGTTGCAGAAAAAGCTCTTGTTGCTGCAGATATCACCGTGAACAAGAATATGATTCCTTTTGATACACGTAGTGCTTTTCAGACAAGTGGCATCCGCTTAGGTACACCTGCCATTACTACACGTGGCGCGAAAGAAGATCTTATGGTGAAGATTGCAGGATTTATCGAAACTGTTCTTAATTCACCTGAAGACGAGAATGTAATAGCACAGGTGCGTAGCGAGGTCAATGCCATAATGGCAAATTATCCTCTCTTTGCATATTAAATCCTAATTAGAGCGTAGGAGTTTGTCAATTTCGTCAAACTCCTTACCTCTATTAAGAAACATATAAATTCTATATAGGTGCTTACCCCACCTTTCTTTATTCTCCGGTTCTAACTTCCTTACCATTTCCATACAAGGCTGAGCCATCCTGTACAGATTTTCTATTGCCTTTCTGTCTTCCAGACATCTCGGATCTCTAATATCTGTGCAAGCATTTTCTTGACGAATCAGTGCCATATTCAAATAAGAAATGCCTTTATTATAGTAGGCATCTGTGAAAGTACTGTCAAGTCTGATTGTGCTGTCTGAATATTCAATGCAGCTGTTATAATCATTCTCTGCAAGTTTTATCTTTGACTTTGAATACCAATACAAAGGTTTCTTTGAATCTATTGCTATTAAAGAGTCCGCCAGTGCGATTCCCTCCTTGAACATACACTTCTCACAATAAACATCAGCCAGATTAACAAAGAAATAGTCATGGTTAGGATAATGTCTTACACCATAAAGCAAATCATCCTCGTATGACTTCATATCATTTAATGCTTTATGCGAGCGGCATTTATATTCCAGAAGAATTGCCTTGTCGTTCTCTCCAACAACATCGAAAGCAGCATCAATATACTTCAACGTGTTAGTATGATGACCTAATTTATAACTTGAGAGTGTTGCCCAATATGCAGCCTTAGATAGCATGGTATCTGTTGGCTGGGTGAAAGTAGAATACGTATCAAAGAAATTGTATGCTGTAGCATAGTCATTCTTTGCCATATAGTATTTTCCGCCATTCAGTATATTGGGCAAATGTTTGGAACGGAGATTTTTTGTCCTTGACTTATACTTTAACTTAACAACACCATTCGGATTGGGTATAGCATCTACACTGTCGCATTTGAACAGATTGCCAAACATATTCAGCAACGTATTGAACAGAGCTGCTGTGTCGCATGGTTGTTTAAGATATGCTTTCATATTCTGGATGCTGTTAGAGGATTCATCCAAAAGGGCACAATTATAATAAATATTTGCTTTCTCCTTGACAGAGATATTCTCTCGCCCCAGTGCACCTAACAGATTATTCTTGGCATTGTCTTGCCCGTTCATATTCTTAATTGCCAGATTTGCGGCTTTGTACAATGTTCCCATCTTGACCTCCTTGGGAGCCTTTTTCTTTTCCGCAGAATAGACATATGAACCGGTGGAACAAAGTAAAACAAATAAAAGGATAAGGTACTTTATCTTAAACATGCTGTTAAATTGAATATTTTTGAGTCGTGTGCTCTTTAATAAATAATGTTGAGAGCAAGTGCCGTAAAAACGCTTACTCCCAACATATTGTTTCTACTTATCTTATTTTAGGAATTATTCGCCTATCAGTTTAGCCATTTCCGAAGCTTTTGCGGCATTACCGGTTACGGTATAGCACTGCTTCAACTCATAAGCCCATTTGTCCGGTTCGTCTGGAGTACATTCACGGGCTTTTTCGAAGAAAGGAATTGCTTCAGCGAAGAGTTTCTTTGTCTTCTCGAGTGTTTCCTTTGCCTTTTGCTGATTCTTTATAGAGCTGATGGTGTTGTTCAGATCCAAGGCTTCGCGATACCTGCAAAGACCACACTGATACCAGGAGTCATAAGAGTCACTCTTTATCTCGGTACACTTCTTATATAGGGCTAAAGCTTCTTCATACTTGTTATTAGCGAACATCACATAAGCTTTACCGTAGTTGGCAATGTACAAGTTCGGGTCAACGGCCAAAACCGCATCTGCATATTCAACCATCTTGTCTTTACCCTGTTTCTGATAATATGCCAGCAACATTTGAACGTAATCGGAATTCTTAGCCGGTTCTTTAATGGTTTCTTCACGCACATAATTTGCCCATGCTGCAGTATCTCCCTTTTCCAAATAAGAAAGAATCTTTATTTGTTTTGTTCCCTGGGCACCGTCGGCAAATTCCATTGCTTTCTCGTAATATTTGTCCATAGCATCATACTTCTTGGCATCATGAGCAGTATGGAAAGCATAATAAGCAATCTGAGCATCACTGATTCGCATATCAACCTGATCCGCAACCTCAGGATAATTTTTTGTATAATTCATTGCATCCTCGTATGCCTGTAAAGCCAAATCGGTATTGTGAGATGAAGCAAGGAACTGTGCAGCATAGATATAATATACACCACAACTGGCCAAGTTTAACTGTTTTGCTTTCAGATATGCCTCGTTTCCTCCTTCACCTTTTACTGGTTTTGTATATTTCAGTTCATTATGAATACCATCTGTTAACACCTTAAGATTTTTGTAGAATAGCAGTGTGTCAAAAGGGGCTGAATTTGCAGCATAGCCGATAAGAACATTATTAACAGGCTGAGCAAAATCCGCAATCATCTTATATGTTTCGCCTATTTTCTTCTCGTCAACACCTTTGGTATTCAAAGCCTTTTGTACTAATTCTATACCCTTTGAGCATTTCTCAAGGATTTCAGGATCACCGGCACTTTTATCACTAATTTTTGGCTCGATATATTCTTTTATTTTCTGAGCCTCACCCAATAATGATTTAGCCTCCTTCTTTGCTTCTTTCAAAGCGGCCTTCTCTTCAGGGGTCTGTGCCATAATATTGCCAACACTAATAAGTAAGGCAAGTGAAATAATAATCTTTTTCATGATGAAAATTATGTTAAATGGTTGATTATTAGTTTACTGTTCATTCTGTTCTTCTTGCTGATTCTCTGTTTCTGAAGATTCAGGAACCTCAGCATTCTCTTCCTCTTCATCAGCACGAGGTACGACACTCAGGTGGCTGATAACGTCATTACGCTTCTTCAGTTCGATTACCTTTACACCCTGTGTTACACGACTCTTGGTAGTCTTGATGTCATCGGCGTGCAGACGGATTGTTGTACCGCTCTTGTTGATAATCATCAAATCGTCTTCGTCCTTGACAACCAGGATAGCAACCAGATAGCCGGTCTTATCTGTAATGGCAATGGTCTTAACACCCTTGCAGTGACGACTGGTTTTGCGGTATTCCTCCACATCGGTTCTCTTACCGAAGCCGTTCTCGCTAAGTACCATGATGCTTTCGTTCTCTACATCATTTATTACGCACATACCCACAACACCATCTCTGGGATCGTCGTCCAGTACAATACTTCTTACACCAGTACTTACACGACCCATCGGGCGAACATCAGACTCGTTGAATCTTACGGCACGTCCACCGGCATTTGCAACAATGATTTCGTTGTGTCCGTTTGTCAATTCTACTGATACTACGCTGTCATCTTCAAGAATATTTATTGCATTAACGCCATTTGCACGAACTCGGCTGTACTCTGTCAGGCAAGTCTTCTTAACGAATCCCTTCTTGGTAGCAAACATCACATAGTGAGACTTGCAGAAGTCGGGGTCTTGCAATTTTCGGATACACAGACAGTTGGTTACACTATCGCCGGCATCTATGTTCAGCATATTCTGTATTGCCCGACCCTTATTGGTCTTACTGCCCTCGGGAATATCATAAACCTTAAGCCAGTAGCAGCGGCCACGTTCTGTGAAGAACATCATGGTGTTATGCATGGTGGCAGGATAAATCTTCTCTACAAAGTCGTTATCGCGGGTAGCTGTAGCTTTCACACCTATTCCGCCACGATTCTGAGCCTTGAACTCTGCCAGAGGAATACGCTTTACATATCCAAGATGAGAGATGGTTACGATAACCTCATCGTCAGCATAGAAGTCCTCTGCATTGAACTCTTCCGTGCTGGGGAGAATCTCTGTACGACGCTCATCGCCGAACTGATCCTTAATCTCGATAAGTTCGTCCTTCATCACCTTGCGGCAAAGCTCGTCATCTGTAAGAATCTGGTTATAATACTTAATCTTCTCCATCAGTTCGTCGAATTCTGCATGCAGTTTTTCCTGGTTCAGACCTGTAAGCTGAGCCAGACGCATATCTACGATAGCCTTCGACTGCAATTCGTCAAGAGAGAAACGGGCTTCCAGGGCACGCTGTGCATCAACGGGTGTCTTACTCTTCTTGATTATCTGTACAACCTCATCGATATTATCGCTGGCAATGATGAGGCCCTTCAGAATGTGGGCACGCTCTTCTGCCTTGCGCAGGTCGTATTTGGTTCTGCGGATTGTAACCTCGTGACGATGCTTTACAAAGTTGCTGATAAAATCCTTCAGAGTCAGCAGTTGGGGACGCCCCTTAACCAAAGCAATGCTGTTAACAGGGAAGCTTGTCTGCAGGGGAGTCATCTTAAACAGTTTGTTCAGCACAACACGGGTGTTGGCATCGCGCTTTACATCTACAACAATACGCATACCTTCACGGTCGCTCTCGTCGTTTACGTTGCTGATGCCATCCAGTTTCTTGTCAGAAACCAGTTGGGCTATATACTCGATAAGCTGTTGCTTGTTTACACCGTATGGAATCTCTGTAATGATAATCTTATCATGTGTGTCACCGCTTTCTATATCGGCTTTGGCACGCATAATAACACGTCCCCTACCCGTCTCGTAAGCATCCCTGATGCCCTGAAGTCCCATGATATAGGCTCCTGTCGGGAAGTCGGGACCCTTTACATATTGCATCAGTGCTTCTACGTCCATATCCTCATTGTCGATGTATGCAACGCAGGCATCGATTACCTCGCTTAGGTTATGGGTGGGAATATTGGTGGCCATACCAACGGCAATGCCTGTTGCACCGTTCACCAGGAGGTTAGGAATCTTGGTAGGCATAACGGTGGGTTCGGGCAAGGTATCGTCGAAGTTCATGGTCATATCCACGGTCTCCTTGTCCAGATCGTCCATCATAGCCTCGCCCATCAGGCTCAGTCGGGCCTCAGTATAACGCATGGCAGCAGGACTGTCGCCGTCTATAGAACCGAAGTTGCCCTGTCCGTCAACAAGCGTGTATCGCATTGCCCACTCCTGAGCCATACGTACCAAAGCACCATATACAGAGCTGTCACCGTGTGGATGATACTTACCCAGAACCTCGCCAACGATACGGGCACTTTTCTTATAAGGTTTACTGTGAACATTACCCAGTTCTTTCATACCGAAGAGGATTCGGCGATGAACCGGCTTGAATCCGTCTCTCACATCGGGCAAGGCACGAGCAACAATCACACTCATAGAGTAGTCAATGTAGCTCTTTCGCATTTCCTGCTCGATGTCAACTCGAATAATTCTTTCTTTATCTTCCATTTATATTTGGTTTTATTCTTTTTATCTGCCTTAATAATTATCGGTGTCTCAAAATTGGCACAAAGATACAACAAAATCTTGAATTACGCAAATACAACATTAAAATTAATGTTAAGGCGCAAATCAAAAAGTTTTTTCTTGATTATTTAAATGTTTTTATTTAAAGGTTTTCCGTTGAAAAAGGTATTATCCGGGCACAAAAATACCACGCCACCTTATCGAAGTAATTCAATGTTTCTTAGGAAATTTTTTTTCTTTTCATAGCCCATTATCAAGGTTGTATGCGCAACCTCGACAATGGGCAAGAGTTTGTTTCTTCGGGTTATTTTCGTTCCAGTCTCGAACCTCTTACTTCGTTAAGTTGGATTTACTTCCCAAAGGCTACTTTGTTACTTTGTCAATGTAATAGTCTAGGCCGAAGATGGAGCCTGCCAGGAGGAATGCCTGCCCAACGTAGAACAGAAGTCCGTTTGCCACATCCGCTATGGTAAACACCTGATAGGCTACCATCACTATGCTTGTGCTAATCAGCATTACAGCACATGTGTACTGTACATTCTTTTTCCTGTCCATAGTCTAGAGTAAGCAACTTGCTCCTGCACCACCCAGTATGGCTGCAATAACATAGCCGATGATTTGCAGAATAGTCTTAATTGTCTTGTTCATAATTAGTGAGGTTAGGAGCCTCTCCCCCCGCCCTCTCCGAGGAGAGGGAGCCAAGGTTCTGAGGACTTTGTTAATGGTTTAACTACTGAAATAATTCTCTATTGGTTAGCGGTTAGAGGTTAGCGGTTAAAGGTTAGAGGTTAGAGTTATAAACCGTAAACTGTAAACTCTCTAAACTGACTCTAAACTCTCAACTCTCAACTCTCAACTCTCAACTCTAAAGAGGGGCCCGAAGGCCCGTACTCTTCATCAGTCTTCATCCTCTCCTGGCTCGCCGTCACCGTTGTCGTCACCACCACCGTTAGGGTTATCGTTCCCGTTAACGTTCCCGTTGGTGCTACCACCGTTATCGTTATCGTTGGTGTCGTTGTCTTCAACAACGCCGCTGTCGGCGGAATTGACTCGCTTCAGGACGGTGCCGTCCTCGTCAAGGCAGGTGATCTGGATGCTTGTGCCCTGCAGTTCCTCCTTGACATCTACACTGGGAGTGAACACGATGCGGCGAGTGGTGATAAGGCCAGTCTTCACGTCGTCCAGCTCCTCTACTGCCTTGGAGCGTACACCGAATCGCATGGTTCCCAGTCCGGGCAGTGGTACGCTGTGGCCTTCGGTAGCCCATGCCTTGATTACCTCGCCAGCTGCATCCCAAGCCGCCTTCATGGCGCCTGCGCTGATGCCGCTACGGATAGAGGCTTCCTTGAACACTTTCTTCTCCTGAATGGGAGTGTACAGTTCAGGACGCATCACAAATTTCTTCACTCCAGGGTTCTTGCCGATTTTAAGCACTCGGCGCTGTGCAATTACTTTGATTGCCATAGTTAAAGTTTAGTTTGGGACCCCCTCCAACTCCCCCTTTAAGGGGAGAGCCTTAAGAGGCCATAGTTAAAGTTTAGTTTTAGTTTGTAAATAAAATTCACTTTGTCTCAGATGGGGTGCGAATTTTGGGCTTTAGAGGGTCAATTTGCTACTATTAATGCGCGCAAAAATTAATATTAATCGTAGCAGTTGTTTCTCTTAATACCCGCCATTTTTACTCCTTATCTTTTGACACTGCAAAGGTACAACATTTTTCTTGCAGGTCAAAATTTTTTATACCATAAAAACACTTTTCAAAAACACAAAAAGTGTTTTTTGTGTTTCTTCACATTGTCATGTACATCGTATCATTATATCATTGTATCATTAGCATTTTCAAAATGTAACTTTAGGTAAGATTAGGTTTATATTATATATTATATATAATATATAATATAAAATTATATTATACTATTTTTTCGATGTTACAAACCCTAATGATATAATGATACAATGATATATTATGGTGTGTCATTGTCTTTTCCTATACTGAATATGTTTACTCTCCGAACTGAAATAGATGACGCTTTCCCTAAGAAAGTTGACTGGAGAAAGTCGCAATAGTGTTACAGATGGATAATAAAACTACTTCAGCTCAATAATATCTGACCATCGTGTGGTGGGATTCTTACTTCTGTGTTCATGCTTGATGGCATTGGCAAAGATGTCAGGAGCCATCGGCAGCGCCAGCTCCTTCTCAAACTCCCCCTTTATAATCTTAATGTTAGCCATAACGTTTCTATTTTGGGACAAAGTTATAGAATAATTTTCAACTTTCAACTTTCAATTCTCAATTAAAAAAGAAGGGTATTTACATTCAGAATGGGGTCAAACGGGTGAATAAGTGATGGAAGAAGTCTGCTTTGTAAAGGTTATAGGTTAGGGGTCCCAAACGGTTAGCGGTTAGTGGTTATCGGTTAGCGAAGCCAATGGCCAACAGCCAAAGGTCAAAGTTCTTGAACTACTGAGAATAAGATTATCAAATAAAAGTTGTATATTTGCATGAAGAGTGACAAGGGACATCCCTGTCACATAAACTTACAAATGCAAAGCTTGATTGTTTTTCATACTTTTGCCCCCAAAAAGGACACAAACAGATAGAAAACGAATAAAAAACTTGGCAGTTCGCGTATTTTTTTTTTACATTTGTCGGCAGAATTGCGACAAAGTTACTTTTCAAGATATTATTTGGAATCACTTAACAATTTTGATTGATGGTTACATTTTGTATTAGTCCTATAGCACTTGTGTTGGGCTATCTGTTATATGGCCGTTTTGTGGACAGAGTGTTTGGTCCTGACGACAGGGTGACTCCTGCTATTGCCATGGCCGATGGGGTTGACCACATTGTGCTTCCTAACTGGAAGGTGTTTATAATCCAATTCCTAAACATCGCAGGTACTGGCCCAATCTTCGGTGCTATCATGGGCGCCAAGTTCGGCCCTGTAGCCTATCTGTGGATTGTGCTGGGATGTATCTTTGCCG
>Ga0256407_10006552_pt1 | contig 17910 bp, 1 predicted proteins | sample RumenRJG_04DNA_FD_193489 | JGI IMG/M metagenome (GOLD analysis project Ga0256407, IMG submission 193489) | Bovine rumen microbial communities from Lethbridge, Alberta, Canada - RJG_04 | ecosystem: Host-associated > Mammals > Digestive system > Stomach > Rumen | place: Canada: Alberta | collected...
CCAATGGGGATTGGGGATTGGGGATTGGGGATTGGGGATTGGGGATTGGGCCCAATCCCCAATCCCCAATCCCCAATCCCCAATCCCCAATATATTATATAATTGAATTTTAATAATTTTAATATTTTTCTCAAAAATAATTTTTAATTAAAAATTATTAAAATACTTCTAGACAAATTTCTCTTACTTCTTCAAAAGAATCGCTAGTATAAAAGCACTTTTCTGATGCAAATTTTTTTAAATTTTCAAACAAAGAACCTTGTCCAAGTCCAATTATATTTATTATATATCCCAAATCCTTCATTTTTTTACAAGTATTACTTATTTCATTATAATTGGAATCTTCTCCATCAGTCAGGAATAAAACTCTTCTTTCTTCAAAATTTCTCCCATATTCAAGAAAAGGTTCAGCTTCCAAGAAACCTTTTTTAAAATTAGTACCATTGCCAACTTTAGCATTTTTTATGTCTTCTTTAATCAGAGTTCTATATTTTTTATCAATAATTGTCTTTGCTATGTCACCAAAAAATATAACAATTCCTTCATTTTTAGGATTTTTCTTTTGTTTATCAATAATTTCATTAGTCATATCGATTAAATTTTGATAATTGCTTTTCATGGATCTAGAAACATCAAGAATAAGAATTGAAAAAAGTGAAGAAGGACCTAAATAATCTTTAAGTTGGGTATACAAATATGATATATCTTTATTTATTACAAAATTTACTCCTTTTGGTCTATAATTTTTAGCATTTTCTTCATCTAATGCAAAATGTACTTCTGGCCTTGCTAAGAACCCAGCAATATTTTGAATATATCTCCAAGTACTCGATTCTTCATTGCTCATATTAATAAAAGCTTTTGTATATCCACAATCAATAAAAATATCCCCTTCTTTTCCTTTAGTTAAATACATCATCATGCATATATTACCAGAAGAATTCCTTCCTAAGGGAATAAAAGGTTTAATATAATCTTTATTATTACTATTAGCATGAGAAATTGTTACACCTTCATATATCTGGGGAATATTTCTTCCAAATGGCATTCTTTGTATTTTTTGGGATCCAATTATTGTTTCAATTATACTAGTATCATATACACTATTCTCAGTTAAATTTCCCTTTAAATCGCATCCTCTTAATATTTCTTTTCCAGGATCATTCCCTTCTATTCTAAGCTTTGTTTTTTCTATATTTCCATTTGGCCCTTCAAATTCTATATTTTCTAAGAACATATTTGCCTGGAAGAAAAAAGGTTCATTTTCGCAAAATAAAGCAACTGCTCCTCCATTTTTCCAATATAAGATTAAACAATCTATAAATTGTTTAACTAATCTAGGATCTGCCGATTTATCTGGTAATTGATTTATATCAGGACCACATAATACCCAAACAGAATAATAAGGACAGTTTCCATTTACATCTTGCTTGGTTATTTTATTTATTGCATCTTCGTAGTTTAAAACATACTCTACTTTAACTCCATAACCTTCAATTGAATTTGAAATACATTTTTTATTTTTTTCATTTGTATGTTCAATATAATATGGATTTAATAACGGATTTTCTTTTTTTGATAATTCACATGACCATAGCATGACGATTAATAAAACTTGTCCTTCTAATGTACCTTTTTTAAGTAATCCTATATCATCTCCTGTTGGATTAAGGCGTCTTCCTTGCTCATCATATCCACCATCTTTTTCTTCGGTTAACATATCATAACAATTTATGGTCAAAAGACTATTTTTAAGCTCTTCTCTAAGCTTTATATATTTATAATTTTTATTTTCAATAAGTTTCTTAATAGTCAAATCTATTTTTTCTATGTTTTCTTCTTCATTCTGAATACGACTCATTTCATTAGATTCACTTATATTTCCTTCTAATAAACTTAAAATAGAATTAAGCAAATTCATTGGATTAACATCATAAATAGCTTGGCCAAAAATTTTATTTATGCCAAAAGGGAAAATTCCTAATCCAATTCCTATAACATGAATATTAGTTTGTACTAATTTAGCAATAATTTCTTTAAGTTGATTTTGCTTTTCTTCTTCAAATAAGCCATCAGTTAAAACAAAAAGAAAGGAAGGGAAATTATTAGTTCTCATTCTTTTTAAATCAAAAGCTGTTTGCAAAGCAGATATAAGATCAGCATTACTTATAGGTTTTGATAAGCATTGATAAAATAATTCCCATAATCTAGATTTCTCATTTAAAGCCGCGAATGTAGGATATTCACTACATAAAACAATTGGACCTTCTTCTCCTGTTAAAATTAAGTCAAAAGAAGGCAAGTCTAGTAAAGTTAAAGAAGATAATAATACCCTTATTGTATTTAAACTATGATTTATATTCATATGATTTAAAACAGAAAAAGAAGTATCTATTATAATAGTTATTGCATATTCTTTAACATTTCCTATGGCATCTTGTATATATATCATCGGATCTGGAACTGGATTTAAAAAGTATAAAATCAAAGCCATTATATCAATTTCGGTCCCAGTATTAGATAGTACTTTTAAATTAGCTTTATTTGGCTTAAATATTTCCTCAAGTATTCCACGATTTAAATTTGTCCTAATACTTAAAAATTTATGAGAAAAATTTATTGAATCATTATTAGCTTCTTCTTCATTATTATTATTTATTCTTTGGGCTATTTGATGCAAATTATTTTTATAATGATTTACGTTAAGGGGTTCTTTATTGGTATTAAGAGAAGATGCAATTCTTTCATTTTTTATAAAGGAACCATTTAATTTAAATAATGACTTACTATCAAGTATTTTATTATTGTTTTTAATAAAATTAGAAATAGAATTTTCGGCCTTAATTTTAAATATTGGTTCAATATATTTAATTTCATTTTTTAGTTCCCCTCTTTTTGGTCCTGATAAATTTGATTCAAAAATGTCCTTTATTTTTTTTTTAAATTCATCGTCTATTAAAGGCTCTAAATTTTTTAAAAAAATTGAAGTATGAGAATTATTTTTTGATTCTTCTAAAAATTTATCCCATATTTGGTATAAATTTTTTTTTTGGTCATCTGATAAAATTGAAGATAATAAAAATATAAATCCAAAAGAATTTGATTTTTTATTAAATATATGAGAATCCCAAGTATTTTTTTGTGTATAAGCAAATCTTTTATCTAAGCCATCTGTAAATATAAAAAAAGAAGTATATTTAAACTCAGACTTATTACTTATTTCTTCAATGGCATATTTTAAACATCCTGGAATATTTGTTCTAAATCTTCTTAGTATTAAACATTCATAAACTCTTTGAAGCGCTTCGATTGAATGAGGTTTTTTATAGTCTTTTAAAACACACCTAAATTCTTCATCACCCATTAACACTATTGAATATTTTATTTCTAAACAGTTCAAAGCATTGGTCATTGCACAAAGAATAAAAATATTTAATAATTTTATTTCTTCACTTATATAAACAGAAGGATCTAGTAAAAAAATAACTAAAGTATCAAAATATTTTACTTTCCCATTTCCATTCATTTTTATGAATAATTGATTAGCCAAAAATTTTGATTGATTATATAATTCTTGAATACTTAGATTTTCATTAACCTCTAAATTAAATATATTTTTCTCATCATTAAATTTATGACTTCTTTTAGGATTTCCTAGATCTAAATTTTGTTCTTTTTTCTTTATTTCATCTTGTAAATCTCTCAATGCTCTGTTAATACCTTCATCTTCTTTAAAATGCCTTTCATAAATAATTTCAGGTTTTACCTTTTCTAATTCATCATTTAATTTTCCAACTTTTAGTTTAGGTTCAGATTCTTTTTTTGTTATTTTTTCTATTGAATCATTTTTTTTTTCATTATTATCAAATATATTTTCAATTCGATTATCATTTATATCTTTTATTATTAAAATTTTTTCTAAATCTTCTTTTTCATATATTATTTTATTTTCAGCCAAATTATTATTTAAATTATAATTCTTATTTTCATTTTCATTATCTGAATCAATATCTTGAAAACTAATGTTATTACTTTCATTTCTTTTTTCTATCTTATTCCCAATTTCAGGCTCTTCTTGGTTAAATTGACCAATATTTAATCTTTTTTCCGTTTGCCAAATATCTTTTTTATCTTTTATAATTTTTGATTTTTCAGGCCATGTTATATAATTTTCTTTATTGTTTGTTCTTTTGAATATATTCTTTTCAACTGTTTTGTATCCCAAAGCATTTAATTGCTCATTTAAATTAAAAAATCCTAATAAGAATTCATTAATATCTAAGGAAAAAAAAGAACCATCTTTTTCTTTATTATGAAATTGCTTTGATATCGATAATAATTTTTGGTAATATTCCCAGGCTTTTTTTTGATTTTCATAATTATTACTTTTTGATGCAGAAATGATATAAATATATAAAATATTTACTATTTTATTACAATTATTATAGTAGTCCATTATACCATTTATCGAATCATTCGATGGATTATTAAGCTCAGGTAAAGGAATATTACTTAAATCGAATTTATCTGATTCTTTTTCTACCATTTCTATATTTTCTTCTTTTAATATTGTTTGTTTAGGATTTTTAATTACTTCGGGTTTATTATTTTCTTGCAAAAGATAATTATTATATCCAACAATTTTGATTTCATTTTCCCGATCAAATATTATAGAATCATTTTTTAATTCTGAAAATTCTTTTTCATTTTTTGTGAAATATTCTTTTCTTTTTTCTTTAATTTTATTTAAAATAATTTTTTTATTAATTTTAACATCAGTCAAAAAAAGGATATAATTATTTTTTTTGATTTCTTCATATTTTTTTTTTAATATCCCATACAATTTATAAATTAAATTATTTGCAATAATTGGATATATATTAAATAATATTTCTTCTTTTTCTTCAATTAATTTTTGATATTCCTCATTTAATTCTTTTTTTATTAATAATGGTAAAATATCAATAAATTTAATAAAATAATTTCGTCCAAATTCATTATTGGAATAAATCTTCATTATTTGTGGTATATACCAATAATCAGTATGTTTATTAATAGATTTTATATTTCTTTTTGCTTTTTCGATGCTATTATTTTCATATTGTAAATACTCAAAATTTTGGAAAATATCTTCATTATTATTTGGAATTTCCATTTCTGGAAAAGGATACCATTTATCTTCATTAAAAACGCCAATAATTTTTATTATTTTGTCGTTATAAATGAAATTACTATTTTTTTCAAGTATTTTTGTTTCATTTGAATAATACAATACATAAAATTTAAAGCCTGGTTCATAAATTGGTTCCAATACTCCACTTCGATTAGAAGGATATAAATTAATTACATATGGAATATATGAATTAAAAGGTGTTATGTATATTGAATCTTTTTCTTTTCTATTTTCTTCTATAAATTCATTTGAGCCAGGTGAATATTTATATAACGGTAGTGAATACAAATCTTTCAGTTTATTTGTTATCGTATTTTTTATATTTATAAAACGAATTTCAAATTCTTTTTCAACTTGATTCCCTATGATTTTAATAGTAAAATAACTACCTACACTTTCAAACTCTTTTTTTATATTTAATTTAATAGAGAATATAAATCCATTTCTTTTTGATTTTTTTTCTTCAAAATTATCTCTGATTTTTTCAATTCCTTCAGGAAAATTAAATTTAAATTGAAAATCTGTTTCATAAGGAAGATTTTTTTCTATTTTAAAATGCAATAAATATTCATAAGGAATAGAATTTTTATCAATATAAATATATACTATTTTATCATTAATAAATCTTTTTTTATTATATGAATAACAAAAAGCTTCAAAGTCAAATCTAAAAATTTTTGTTATGAATTTTACATTTATAAAAAATGTTGTTGAAAAATATATCCTTAATATAAAATTAAGATTATGAATTTTATCATCGTCATTCTTTGGTATTTCAAGAATTAATTTATTATTTTCAGTTTGTATATAAGGCTTTATTGAGTCATTGTTTTCTAAAGATTCAAGAGAATAATTGAAATCAACTATATTATCGCTTAATTGATTTTTTTCTTTGTTGTATTTATTTTCAGAAATAAATAAATAATTGAAAGTAAAATTGATTCTTGAATTAGTATATAATTTATCTGATACTAAATTAAATTCTTTATTTTCTAAATCGTAATTTAATTTATAATTTATTGAAGAAAATAATATAGAAAAAGGAACGACATTGAAACTGAGATTAAAAGGTATTTCTATTTTTTGATAAATATTTGAATTAATTTCAAGTTTAAAATCAAGATTTTTTTTGTAATAATTTTTTTCAGCTTTTAAATCATTTATATTTATATATATTTCTAAATAAGTTTTAGAGTCACTTTCTCCTAAAGTGACAATATTTTTATCGCTATCTTTTATATTTTTAATATTGCAATTAATTTCATTTCCTTTTATGTTTAATAATTTAATGATTAAATGATTTGATAAAGAAGAAGGAATAAAGGACCCTAAAAACATTTTGAATTTTTTAGAAGAAAAAATTATTTTTTTTCCATCATCACTTATCATTGGATAATGCAAATAATCAATATTTGAAATATAAATATGTTGCTTTCCTTGAGGTGGTTCCTTAAATTTTGCTATAATTTTATCATGGTCTTTTGTAAATACTTTTTCATCTTTTATTTTATTATTTTCATTTAATACAGTTGTTATATCATCTGCATTATTTTTTAATTCTTTAGCAAATTTATTTAAAAGATTTTTTAATTTAATAACTTCTATTTCTAAATTTTTATCATTTCCATCGTCTTTTAAAGTTAAATATTCTTCTAAATTATTTATTGTAAATATTATTTTATTTATTTCACTTTTGAGTTCATAGTCGTATTTTTTGGTAATTTTTAATTTTGATATATCAAAATCTTTAATTAATTTTAAAAAATCATCTAATTTTTTTCTATTAAATTTTTCTCCATTAAATGTTATTTTAGCCTCAATAATTGTCAATTTACTTTCTGCATCTGCAATCTTTCTTTCTCTTACTTCCTCATTGAAACTCATTTGCTTATCGAAAGAATAAATTTCTATTTTATCTATCTCAGTCTTATCCCTAATAGGTATTACTTTTAAAATATTTTTTTGAAAAATGAGATAGTGAGAAATATCTTTTTCATTAAATAATGATGGTTGTAAATATATTTCTTTTCTATCACTATCAAATTCAATTTTTTCCATTTTATTGTTTTTATTTTTTATTTTTATTTCATATTTTAAGCCCAATTTTAAGGGAACTTTTATTGTTATTTTATAACAAATAATTTCTTTTTCAGGAAGGTAATTGAAATAATTTTTATTTCTCAATAAATTATCAAGTTCTTTTATTTTTTCTTCTAATGATTGTTGATCTTGTATAGTAGTTGCTTTTATAATATTTAAACAACTAAGTATTTTTTTCTTATGTTCTTCCAAATTTTTTTCAATATTTTTTTTTTCAATTTCCATTGACTCATTTTTTTTATTAATATATTTATTATGATATTCTTTAGTTTTTTCATTAACTATATCATTCAACTTATCAATTATATCAGGCATTGAATTTTTTAAATATTCAAATATTTCATCAGTATTTTTTATATGTTCCTCTATTTTCTTTTTTAGTAAATCTTTTTGAACCCTTTCTTTAATTTTTTCTATAATTTCATACTGTGGTTTATTTATAAATTTTATTAGCTCATCATTACTATTCATATCCTTCTTGAAAAATTCTTCGATTTTATTTTCAAAAATTAAATCAAAAACTTTTTTCATATATTTTATAATTATTTTATTTTTTATTGTTTTTTGATACCCTTTTGAATCAGCTAAAATATTTGCAAAAAATTCATAAAAATACCTCACCTTTTTATTCATTATATTTAATTCTTGAGGAATTTTATCTAAAACTAAATTTATCCAATTAATATTTATAGGCTTATTATTTTTTATTAAATCTATAATACTTTTTTTAATAAATTCTTCTTCTATTTCATTTTTTAGTGAATTATCTCCATATTCCCCTTCTATTTGCTTTCCAACATTATAATCTATATCATGTATTTTAATAATTTTTTTACTATAGCAGGTATATGCGAAATTTCTTATGTTACTAAATACTCTTATTTGAAAATACCAAAAGGAAATCTGATCATCTTTTGTTATAAAACAATCAGTGGAATCTTTTTTTATTATTAAATCATTATAAAAAGAATAATTATTTAATAGCCAATATAGCATTCCTGGATATCTTGACATTAATTCATTTTTCCAATTTTTATTTTGGAAAAAATAAATATCTTCATAATTTAGTTTACTTTTAGAATTATGATATTCATATGTAGAAGTTAAATAAAAACACTTTAAAATTCCATCAATTATTTCTAATTTCATTTCTAAATTTTCTTCTCTTTTATTATTATTTTTTAAATATAAATATTGAGATTTTAATTCCTTTTTTTCTTCTGCTAATTTAGAACATAAATCAAAATAAGGTAATTTATCAAAATTATTATCACATTTTTCGGGTAAAATATTTTTAAATAAAGAACGAGCAATTTTTTCTATAAAATCTTTAAATGAATTTTTTTCTTCTGTATTAAAATTTTGTTCATCAAAAGATTTCAAAGAATGAAATAAGATATTGCCCAATTCTTTATTTTTCAAATGTTGAAACAAAAATCCATTATTAATTTTAGGGACTTGATTATTATTTATTTCTTCAGTGTATGTTATTAAAAACAAGTAAAGAAAATCTTTTGGCTCAAATTTAGGAATTAAAAGATATTCTTCTAAATCAGTTTCAATTTGATTTTTAGTCCAGTTGAAAATATCTTTATCAAAATATTTATCTCCTCTTCCTCCAGTTTGATCATTAATTATTTCAGTTAAATTCAAAAATTCCTTAAAAATTTTTTCAATATTTTGCTTTTCCTTTCCCATTTTAATTATATTAAATAATATATAAGCTCTAATAATTCCCATAACTTGATTCTTATACATATGTAAAAATTCTCCTTTTTCAAGCGCATATTTTCCTAAAATATCTGAAACTATTTCAATTTCTTTATCGAGTTGGAATATTTCTGTCAAAATATCTTTTTTATTTTTAAATATCTTAGTTAATTTTTTATGTTGCAAAGAATAAGTTTTCAGAATTTTTAAGCATATTACATAGATATTTTCTTCTTGGAAATTATTCGATTTAGTCTCAGGAAAATTTATAATTTTATTTTCTTGGGATTTATTCTCAGAATTTTTACAAAAATTATCTATATTTTCTTTGCAAGCATCATATACTTCTTTTGTCGGATTATTTAATTTACTTCTTAATAAATTTATCAATTTTTCTTTATTTTTTTCATTTCCAATAAATCTAAAGCTATTTATAGTATTAATAAGTTCAATTAATTTATTTTTATATTCTTCAACCTCTTGAATATTGTCAACATAACTTTGTAAATTTTGATTTTCGCTATTTAGACACAGAATTGATTTATCAATTGACCAAAACTTATTAAAGGGAGAATCAAATTTATTATACCATTCAATTTCTTCCTTAATTTGATTATAAAAATCTTTTTTATCTTTATCTTTAATAAATAAACTATTGAAAAACCCTGCTTGAATTTGATATAAAAAAGTTTTATTGCTTCCATAAACTCTATTAGAATTTGTACTCTTTAATTCTAGCATATTATCTGTAAAATATATAATTTTTTGGATATATTTTATTTCTACATTTTCGTACATTTCTTTAATTCCTATTAATAAATCTTTTTCAAATGGTATGCAAAAAGAAGGAGTTATTGAATCGAGTTTTTCTTGATCATAAAATAAAATTAAGAACCATATTTTTATAATTAAATTATCATCGCTTTTAAAAAAATTTCTTTCTTGTTTAGATATTAATTTTGTTATACTATAAGTTCTATTTTCTACTTTTATTTTTTTTTCAAATTCTTCAGTTATTTCATCCACATTATTAATATTATTTTCTGTTACATAATCCATGATATCAAATATTTTTTGCATATATATTTTTTTGTTGTCTTCATTTATTTGAATTTTATTATCAATAATATTTGAACATATTAAATAGAACCAATTAGTTGTGCTAATTATTTCTTGAGCTTCAATATTTTCTGAGGTTTCTATTATTTTTGTTGATTCAGAACCTTTCTTAAATAATATTTTACTATTTTTAAAATAAAAATCTTTGTTTAGATTTATTTTAATTAATATATTTTTGAAATTTTCTATTTCAGGGTTGATAAAATTAAATTTTATAATATCGGAATTATAACCAAATTCAAAATCAATTTTATTTTCTATTAATTTATAAATCAAAAACATTATTTTAAACATTCTTATTCTAGTTATATTTTTCTTTAATTTTTCTAATAAAATTTGATTGAAAGGAAATAATTTAGTTATATTTAATTTATTACTTAATAATTTTCTAACTATTTTGAAATGTTCATAAACATCTTTTATATCATTTGTTTCTATTAATTTTTTAATTGAATTAATATATTCAATAAGTTCATTCGGTAAATATATGAAATTATCTGTTAAATTAAATTTTTCTAATTTTAAAACTAAATTAATTTTTGCAATTTCTTTTTTCAAAATATTTTTACTTAAAAGTTCTTCTTCGTCATCAAGTGTAAAATCATATACTAAATTATATTTTGAATTTTTTTCAGTATAATCTAAAACATTTTTTATTAATTTTTTTATTATTATTAAAAAATAAAAATCAAAATATTTAATTTTATTTTCTACTAAATTTCCAACAAATTCATCAAGTATTTTTATAGTTTCTTCAATATGATAATGGATTAAAGATAAATCATTTATTTCTACTTTTTTTATTAATTTTAATAAATTTATAAAATCGAAATCATATTTTTGCAAATTTTTTTGAGTAATTTTTTGTATATTTCTTAAAATAATAAAAACTTCTGAATATTTTAAATATAAATTTTTTTCACCTGTATCAAAAGAACAAATTTTCTTTAAATTATTTTTAATTATATTTTTTACTTCTTTAATATTATTTTTATTATTTTTGTTATTTATCGAATTTATATAATTTAAATAAAGACTATTAACCAAATGGTCACATAAATTATCCGAATCTTTGCTTTTGGCTAATTCCTCACTTATATATTTTATTATTCTTCCAGTAAATTGCACTCCCCCAGAAAAAAATTCCTGGTTTTCTTCTATTTTTTTATTCATATTTTGATGAATTAGAGCCACTTTTGAAGATATTTGCTGGCATAATATTTCATCTATTGAATTTGTATTTTTTAAATAACCATATATTATTTGAGCAGAACTTTCGACATCGACATCCATTGGAGATAAAGTAAATGTAATGCATTTATTTAAAAACATTTCATTTAATTGATTATTATTTGACTTATTTAAAGGATTATAATTAATAAATAAATGAAAATATGGATTAATTTTTTTATCCGAAGAATTATTTGAAAAAATTATATTTTCTCCAAATTCTGTTAAGTCCAATTCAGCATTTTCATCACATAACCTTATTATTTTATCTGAAATAACTGGATTAGCTGATTCTATTCCGTCTATCAAAACCCAATAGCCTTTTTCTAAAGCTTCAATAAAAATTGATTCGTGTTTTTTAAATCTTTTATATGGTTGAATTAATTCTTCTAAATCATTTGCTATTTTTTTAAAATCAAAATAATCTTTTTCTTTCATTGAAGCATTATTTATTTTAATATATTCCCTAATTTTCTTTATTAAATTTTTAAATTGAATAACTGACCATTTTTCATTAATATCATCAATATAATCATAATTTATAAAAAATTCATCCAAATATTTTTTAAAAATTTCATTTTTTGATAATATTTTAAAATATTCAGTGATTTTCAATATTTCATCTTTTTCTAAGTTATTTAATAAAGTTGATTGTCCAGTAAAAATAGAAAGTCCTGTTTCTTTATTCATCTGATAAACTATTAATTTTTGTCCAACCATTTCAGCTAATAATCTAACTAAATGTGTCTTTCCAGAAGCAGTGTCTCCTTGTATAATACAGGCTCTTTTGCATAATATAGATAAAACTAAAAATAATAAACAGTGCTTTTGTTTTGTATTTAATCTATTTATTTTTTTTAGAGTCTTTTCTTTATTTATTTTAAATTGGTCAATATAAGGATATTTTATTTCTTGTTTGAATTTCTTATTTTTAAAACTTACTGATAAAACTTTTTCTTCCAATTTAAAGATAGGATTTAATTTCATAGTTAAAAATCCTAATTCATTCAAAATTTCTTTTATAAATTCATTTTGAATAAATCTAAAAGCAAATATTATTTGTAAAATGATTGATTTATCTAAAGAATCTTTTGTATATCTTCTAAATAAAATATACTTTGTAATATCATTTAGACTAAAATAAGAAATGTTTCCTTTCATATAAGAAAATTCTCTCGATTTATTAAAGCAATCAACAAAATCTTCTGCTTCATCACTTAAATTATTTGTGGTAAATTTTTTAATAATTGTTTTTTTCATTTCATAAGGAGATAACCTCGGAAGAATATAATAAAAAACGCAATTAATTAAAGATAAAGGTAATTTATCTTTTATTGCTATATTACTTTGACTATTTATTATTCCTATTAAATTAGTTTTAACTTTTAATTTACTCTCCCCATCTGGCCTTAATATATTTGCTTGATTTTTATCAAAAATAGAGCACAAAGATTCCATTAAAGCAGAAGAAGCCTTATTTAAATTATGAAAAACTATAATAACATTATTATTTTCTCCTTCTTTTCCAACTAAAGCTTTTAATATTTTGGTTTGGCAAAATTCGATCTTGATTTGGCCATCTTTTCTAATTATTTGATTTCTGCCTAATAAATCTTCAACTTTAGTTGATTGAGTTATTATAAAATTCATAATTTTAAAATTTAATTTATCAGCAACGTAATTAATCGCAGTTTGTTTTCCTAAGCCTGTACCTCCTTCTAAAATAATAGGTGTATTTGTTGCTATTCCTAAAAAAATATAATCAACCATTTCTGTAAAAGTTTTTGTAAAGGCAAGGGTATTAAAATTCTTATGCTTATCATTTTGACCTATTCCATGTTCAATTTTCAATCCATTATATTTACTTTCAATGAATTTATTATCTTTATCGCCAAATAAGGGCTCTTCGTCAACATCTTTTTTTTCTGGTATTATTTCTCCTTTAAAATTAACCAAGAATGATTTAAGTTTTTCTTCAATATCATAATAAATACTATCAGGATTTGATTTAAATTTGTGAGATATTCCATAAATAAGCCGATATAATATAAAGGATAAAATATTTACTCTAGAAATATTATCATTTTCTTGAAATATTTCTTTTTGATAAGCTAAAGATAAAGCATTTATCATTAGAGATAAAGAATTATTCTTTATGTTATTAAAAAAATTAATGACTTCATCGATACAATTTTCATTAAAATCCAATAATCTATTTTCCGATAAAAAACTTTTTAATGCATCTTTTATTTCTTCTTGTTTATATTTATCAGTGCATATTACCGTAAATCTTGATAGCACTGCCTCTGATAATTTATTTTGTTCTCCTAATGAACACGTTGCAAATATTCGGAAATTTTCTCCTAAATTGGTTAATTCTTTATTTCCCTCTTTTGTAAAGGTGTCATGAATATCTTCTGTTAAAGTCAAATTATGTTTTCCAGAAAATAATTCATTAAAACGCTCTAAAACCACAGTTGGTAAATTTGATAAATATTTCAGAATTAAAGATTTTCCTGATAAAATAGAATTTAAAATTAAACCTGGCTTAAATTCCAAATTTATATTATTTAAATTATTCTTTTTGATATAATTATTTCGAATTAATTTTTCTTTTAAATTGTTCAAAATAGGTTTAAATTTTTTTATTGTTTCATATACTTCACCTCTTACAAAAATTTCTTTCTCAATTTTTTGCTTTAATTGAGATTGTTGTTCCAAAATTTTTTTTTCATCATTATCATTAAAATTAGCCCAATTTTGCACCATTTTTATTTCACTTTCATTTACATTTAAACGCAAAATATTATATATTTGCTTTAAATAAAAAGTTTTAACTTCAGTGTCTGATAAAAATATCGTTGAGCCTAATAATTGTCCTATAGTAGTCTCAGCATTTAATTGAATAAGTTTAGCACTTGATTCTAATAATTGAGCTAAATATGTTTTATATCCTGATTCTCCTATTATTAAAATAGGCTCTTCATCGTGTGCTAATAATATCTGAAATAATTCATTATATAAAGAAGGTAAATGAAATATTTTTTTATTATTATTTAAATTTTCAACACATTTTAAAGAAATACCACATTTTCCTTTACATATAAAATTTCCTTCTATTTTAGCTTCATTATTAAAAATATCTTTGATATTTTGGAGTTCTGCTTCACTTAAGTTAAATATATCTTTTAAAATTTTAGAAAGTTTTTCCAATAAATTTTTACTTATTATTTTATCTTTTAAATCTTTTTTATATATGCCTGATAAAGTGTAAAAAATTATATTATCAACTAAACTTATATTTTTATATTTATATTGATTTTTTTCCAATGATTGAAATTGAACACGCTTTAATACTTTTGTTATATCTCTTATAGACCAATTTGGAATATATGATAATTTTAATTCATTAAGAGCTTTCATATATCTAGCAATATTTTCCCCATTTTTATTTAATTCTTGTTTTTGTTCATCATCAATATTGCTATAAAGTTCAAGATTTATGCTCCTACAAATTTTTTGAATGTCTTCAATTGGTGGTTCTGGATAAGTAATGAATTTTAATTTTTTGGCCAATAATTTGGGCAAAGAATTCCTTCCAGTGGTTGTAAAATCATTTTGGCAAGAGATAAAAAAAAATTTTTGATTAATTTGAATTTTTTTTTTAATTCCGGGAATATAAATTTTAGAATTTAAATTTAGTTCTAAAGCTGGAACTAATGATTTCATAACAATTTCTGGAGCGAGATTCATTTCATCAGCTATAAAGGTTGTTCCTTTTTCCATCGCATTTAATAAAGAGCCATTAATAAAATCAATTTGGTTATTTTTCATGTTAATATTTCCATAAAAATGATTCGATTTTGTATTCGAGTGAAATGAATGCATATAAAAATCCTTAGATAATTTCATACATTTTGCCCTAATTCTCGAAAATTCCCTAGCGCAAGAAGTTTTACCAACTCCTGTTTTTCCTTTTATACAAAGGTGCAAATTAATCATTGATGCTGCTAATAATTTTGCCATAAATGATTTAAGTTTTGGAGATTCTTGGAAAAAAAATTTATTATCATTAATTACTTCTGTTTCATATTGTAAAAATTTTTGATAAATAAAGTCCTCTATTATTTTATCATCTTCTATATTTTGAGCTAAAGTTAATTGATAAGCATAATTAATTAATCGTTTTATATCAATTTCTTGATTAGGGTCTAATTCTTTCATAAATATATGCATCGCTCTGCAAAATAAACTTAAATCATAAATAGATAAATCATCATTTTTATTTTCAATTATTTTTTTATAAATTAGTTCATTTAAATTCGCATTTGTTCTATAATTGAAATTCAAATTTTTTTTCCCTATATTAAAATCTAAATCACTTAAATCCATATATTTTTGATATCGCTTCTTTTTTTCATGTTTTTTTATTTCTTCTTCGTTTAATTGCATATTTGATTCATAATAAAAACTGTGTTGTTTCATTAAAGTATCAATTAATTCCAAAAAATACTTTTTTGAATTTTTTTGGTCAAAAATTGGCTTTATTTGATCTTCTAAAGTTATTATATCAAACCTGTTTAAAAAAGCAGGAGACATTTTAGAAATACTATTATAATTACAAATGCATAATAATCTGAAATTTTTATTAATTTTAACTTCATTTTTTTGAGGACATTCCGGAATTTCAAAAATTAATTCTTTTTCTATTTCTAATTTTTTATCAAGTAAACCATTTAACCTTTCTGTTATTGTAGCAGGTGCTTCTTCAATATTATCCAAGATACAACATTTCCCATTAATAATAGCTGAAGTTAAAAAGCCATCTTCCCATTTCATCAATTGCTGAAAATTATTTTCACTTTCAGATGAATTTAAAGAAGGATATTGATTCCCAATTAAATCAGAACATTTAAGATCTTCAGTGCATTCACAATAATAAATTCCTTCATCATATTCTATTTCGTTTTTAGTTAATTTATCCCTATATTCTGCCAAATATTTTGCTAAATAAGTTTTGCCAGTTCCTTCATCGCCTACAACCATTACATGTCTATAATTATCAAAAGATAATTTTATAGCTTTTAATGCATTTTCTAATGAGGGAGTTATATATAAAAATTCATTATCAAATTCAATTTTTGATTTTTTATTTTCTACATTAAGAGCTGGATAATCTCTAAGAATTGACTTGAGTTTTTCATATTCTTTTTTTTTATATCTTGCTCCATAAATACTTAGTATAGCTTCTTGGATATTTTCTCCTTTATTAATTGCATTAATTGTTGCCTCTATTTCTCTTATAGTAAAGCAAAGTATATCGTCTTTTCTTTCAGGTAAGTTAGACCATTTATCATGAAAATCAACTAACTCTTTTAAAATTTGTTGATCGATATTATAATTAACTCCTAGTCCTTGTGCAATTTCGAGCAATTCATTTTTCTGGAAACTATCAAAATTAATAACATGAAATCTTGAAAGAAATTTTTTTCCTAATTCTTGTCTTTTATTCGCGAATAAACCTTTATTTGGATTTTGAGTTGCTATTAAATTAAAATTTTCACCCATTTCAATTTCCTTCCAAGGCATTCCAGGAATTTCGCAACTTATTTTGTGACTATCTAAACATTCCTCGAAAGATTGTAATACCTGATTTGATGCAAGATTTATTTCATCTAATAGCAAGGTATAACCATTTTTAAAGGCATCAATAAATATTCCTTCTTGGAAAGATATTCCTGAGAAAGAATCGGGATCTCCAACATATCTTCCGAATAAATCAGCCGTTTTAGTTTCTGAACTCAGATTAAATCTTTTAAGCTTAAGATCCATTCCCATTTCTTCACATAATATTAAAACTGATATTGATTTGGCTGTTCCTGTTGGACCTTCTAATAAAACTGGATAATTATGAGAAATATAATATTTTATTTCTTTCAATTTTTTTATGGCATTATCTGTGAATATAAAATTTTTTGCTTTTACTTTATTTTTATCTATATTTAAAGGAATTTCGAAATCTCTATTTAATAAGTTGAAAATTTTTACATTAATTTTCTCGAAATACTTTTCTCCATTAAAATTGGAATCTAACTCTTTGCATTCTGTCAATTTTTTAGGATTAAATGATTTAAGATATTCATTCTCTTTTGTTTCTATTTTTTCTTTTGGTTTCATTTCATCCATTTTTTTAATTAAAAAAAATAAATATTTTCTTCTTTTTATTAGAATTATAAATTTAATTTAAAATATTATTTAGATTAAAATAATAATATTTAATTAATGATTAATAGGATTTGTTCTTTCGAAAGAAATATTATTATTTTCTTCTTCACTTTTTTTTTCTTCAAGTTTTTTTTGCGCATTTTTTTCTTCTTCATGTTTTTCTTCTTCATGTTTTTCTCCTTCATTTTTTTCTTCTTTATTTTTTTCTTCTTCTTGTTTTTCTTCCTCATGTTTTTCTCCCTCATTATTAGGTTTATCTTTTACTTGTGATTTATTTTCTTTTGAAGGAGCAATATCATTTGATTGGTCTTTTTTTTTTTTTTTTTTTTTTTTTTTTTTTTTTTTCTTTTTTT
>Ga0256407_10006554_pt1 | contig 17907 bp, 15 predicted proteins | sample RumenRJG_04DNA_FD_193489 | JGI IMG/M metagenome (GOLD analysis project Ga0256407, IMG submission 193489) | Bovine rumen microbial communities from Lethbridge, Alberta, Canada - RJG_04 | ecosystem: Host-associated > Mammals > Digestive system > Stomach > Rumen | place: Canada: Alberta...
ATGATGGCTTTACCAACGGAGTTTGTTTCTACACAGAATATACCAGCTGGTACTAATCTTGCCAAATATGTGATGATTCTCATTAAGTCGAATAAACCGATATATGGTGACTGTAATTCTGCTACTACTTGTAGTGTATAAGGATGAATGATACATATTGCAGTATTATCTCCATTACCACCCGCAGATACATCTATACCAATAAGATATGGAGTATATACATCGAAATATGCTTCATCTAATGATAAGTCACCTTGGTTGATCGGGTGATTATATACATCAAGATGGAAGATACGTACCTTATTATTGATAGTATACTTAATGATTACTTGATGATCTGGTTCACGTACAATTGACTTGATATAGTCAATATCCTTTTGATCGAATAATGCAGCATCACCACCACGGAATCTATCTAATAAGATACCACGACGATATTCGGCAACCTTACCTGTCTGAAGTGCTGCTATATACTGATCACGTAACCATTTATCATCTTTTCTCAATTGCTTGTAATTGAATTCAATGTAAACACGTGTACTCTTTGGAACATTATCCAATGAAGCTAATTCTGCCGCATTCATTGCATCAACAATTGGATCATTAACATCCGTACCATTATCATCATCGAAACGTTTTGTTGCAGTAATAAGGAACAGATTGATTTCTTTATCAGTTGCATCATATAATCCTTCATGGAAACGTGGTGTCATATCGATGATATGTTGTGCAGCAACACCCGTATCTGTTTCCAAGTCACCCGGTGTCGATGCATACATCATGCAAGTACGTGCACCGGTCTGTTCTGCAATTGCTCGACCTGATAACATAGCCGGAGCACCACCTGCGATAACTTCATTAATGAATGCGATATACTCCCACTCATCCAGGAATCCAACGAAGAGAGTATCTCCTCTCAGTTTGTCTCGGGCTTTTTCTTGTGATTCAGATTGTGTTACGATTTTAACTTCAACACGATGTTTTTCACGATCATCACGTATTGACTTTGGGCCTGGTAATTTATTTAATCCATACCATGGATTTAAATATGGTGGTAATGCCGCAATATAATCACGGAAGTCAGTACAATTCTTAAGAACACCTCTTTCATCAAGATGCATGAATGGTATTCGCATTTTCTTACATTCAAATACAAATGCATATGATAAAAGAATAATGATCCATGTGGTTTTATAAGTCTGACGAGGTTGACAAACCATGAAATCGATGTTTCGCATATAACACCATACCATCGCACATGATGAACGATGTAAGTATGCCTGGAATGGAACAGGTGCACCACCTGCTGGTACACGTGATACTTCTCGGAAGAAATACCATGGATTCTGTTTACATTCTACACAAATTGCACCGATCTGTTCTGGCGTTAGATTGGGATCGTAAGGATCTAAATCCTGTACACCAGTATGTGGATGTTTTACTTCCAACATGAAGTAAAAATTCTTAATATTTAATGCTTTTAACTCATATGCAGTTTGTAAGAACGATTGATTTTTTGTACCAAAATCATAGTATTTGTTTCCGATTTGAATTATTTTACTCATTCAAATCTCCTTCTTTACAAAAAAATTAATATACAGAAAGACCCGGGATTATCCCGGGCCAAACTGTACAAGAGTATCAGCAGTATTCTTTTAGCTGCTGTAAAAGAGGTAATACCTTAGGGAATATATCAATAACGTGACTGATATACCAATCCGGTATGAACTCAGGGAATAGATCAGTCGTCAATATCTTGTTAATGAAATCGACCATGTCGACTACACCGCTAAGATATGTTTCATACTGCATGTAATATGAATACATCTGAAGACAGTATGTCAGGTCAGGTATACTAATCTTCACCTTAACGTTGTTGATCAGAATTTCTTGCTCTTCGTCAATTGGTGCACCCATAGACTTCATTCCATAAGCATCCGGGGTAAACTTATAGCCCATTAACTTGAATACTGCCTTAAGGTTATCCAATTGTGGGAATTTGTTATAACGGTACATATCGATCTTTTTGTCTTCAAGCTGTGCCATGAGTACAGAGTTATCTTCATACTGAGCCCCTCTGAAGTATGTAGTAATCTTTGCAAACTCACGTACACCAACACCATCTAACATGTTAAGAGTATCGTATTCACCAAATCTAACTGGATTATCTGAATACTTACGATAATGCTTGTTATACTGCTTTGTTTTGACCGGGAGATCGAACAGTGTGCATCTGCCTGTGGAAATCGCAGATAATGCTTTTGAAGGTTCCTGCTTAAGACACCAGGTATACTGATATCCTATTTCATATTCATCTTCAAGTTCAATCCAACGATGACGAAGCTTTGTGTATACCTTATATGGTTTGAAGATATCCTTAAATCTGTTATCTGCATCGATAAGAGCATCTCTTACACAGATTTCATTGAGTGGTGGAATCATTACATAGATACCATTCTCAATGATATCATTATATACCTTATCTGGATATTCATGATACAGTCTGGATATTTCTGAAGCTTGTTTTTCATTGAAGCAATTGATATATTCTACCACAAGATCAATTATACCATCCTTTGGTTTATTCGCTTTATGTAATTCAAGGATATGTTGATATAATCTTTCTGCCTGGAATGTGATCTTAGATTCATATGTTGCAAATGCAATGATTCTGTTGTTAATAGCTAATCCATTTGACAACATATCGATCGGACGACCATCATCTGTCTTTGGCATAAGATCTCGTGGCTTAATATCTGAAACTACAAACTTATTACCATATCTACCAACGAACTTCTGACCTATATGAATATCCTTTGGCTGAAGAACCCAGAATCTGATGAATGTATCGATCTGATGTTCTTTGGTTGTCCATGTAGTACCATTAATATACTTCTCTGCCTGCTGATATATGTCCATAAGAGCCGTATCATTCTGCATTGGATCCTGAATGATCGGATGTACATATGCATATATCTCATTATAGTATTCCTCAATCTGGCGTTTATAATAATTAAACTGTTCATTGTCAACATCGACGTTTGTGTATATGTCAATATCAACAACCGTACCATTTGAATATTTATTCTTATCCAGAATATGTGGAATACGTGCTTCGGATACAGATGACAAGAATGAGTTCTCTCTGATTGAGCAAACTATACCATCTTTGATCTGTTCTCCGATATGTGGGAATGCTTGGTAAACATTTCCGTCGCCATATTTGTCAAGTAAGAAGTCATCACGTTTGAGTTCTACTTCAACCTTGTCAACGAAGTTATATCTCATCATATCACGAACATAATCGGATATGATACCAGCATCTTCTGTGAGTTCTGGTAATACTGCCAATGCCAATCTTATATTTCTACCTGCACAGTAATTATCATCTACATATGATGAAGACTGTGATACATTGAAATTAGCTGGTAAGATTGATCCTATCTTAGTATTAGTCTTCTCAATGTTATTATCCATAGAGAAGCCATATTTCTCAGTAAGATTAACTGCTGGACGTACAAAGATTGCTTTGAACTTATTCGTACGGGTGTTTCTAAAGATGTAACAAACTGGTGAATGTTCGGCATCTTTGAATTTCTTGAAACTTTTCATGAATTCGAACGTATCTCCATTTTTACGTTCTTCATCATTACCCACACGAATATTCCATGATGAACGTTCGCCAAACTCATTTTCCGCACCAGTATAAAGCATCGGAAATTCCGGGTTAATGAGTACGACACGCTGTGAAGCATGACGTGATGCCATAATTGCACGAACTGGTGAGATCTTATCACCCATAGTCAATGCAGATGGTCCAAAACAAGCATATTTCGATACCTGATTGGCACGTTCTTCAATGTCGTTAACATTGTTCATTACCGAATTTCTTTTGTATTTCGCCTTTGTTTCCGGCTTATACGGTGCTGTGGATTTTGGGAAAGCATTTTGAGTTTTCCTAATTGGCATGTTTAATTTCATTCCTATTTTCCCTCCATAATCTTTTTAGAACTTAGCAAGTACCTCGTTAATATACTTCTCACATTCTGAGAATTCTATCTTAGGTTCTTCAATACCTTGTTCTTTTTGTGTATTATATTCCTCCTGATGTTTTGCAAAATCAACCATTGCAAACGACAGTATGTGGAACATCGCAGAAATAATATACATATCTGATGTAATTGTTTTGTTGGTTATTAATGTGAAAATAAGATTCTCAACATCGATAAATTCATGTACATCAGAATCTTCTGCATAAAAGGCTTTAACTCGACCGAAGTCTGGCATGAAGATAGTTTCCTTTAATGCAGGAACTGCCTTCTTCATATTGATCTTAGTCTGTACAATGTGCTTCTTAATATCTTCAGCAGTTATATTCTTTACGATATATTCGATAATAGGTGTAATTGAAGATAATTCAGCCATATGTAACATTTCGATCTGTACAAAGTATCTTCTGATAAGGAAGAACTTAAATACGTCATTGATAATCTTCTTGATATTTTCTGGATTATCGATCAACGCAACGTGCAGTGGATGAGATGGTTCTGTGTTCTTTAGAATGTCTTCTGTAGTAACTCTATGAGTGATCTTCTCATATTCTGGTACAGCATCATTCAATACACAGACAGTGTAGTCTTCAGGAATAATCTCATTACCTTCTTCATCCTTTGGATATTCTGTCATATTAGGAATGACAGTTTCGATTGGTAATGAAACTAACTCGATATCTGACAAGATGCCATCATATAAATCATCGTAAATTTCTTTGGTTACGAAGAAGGTTTTCATATAATGGAGTAATCGCAGATTATTGTAGTACATGTCTGTAGTACAACGTATCTTTTGAGCATCGACATATATCTCTTCAAATTTTTTGGTATTGCTACCGCTTAAATTAAACATATTTCTACCTCTTCCCGTATAAATTATTGATTGGAAACACCTGCATATTTATTTTGGAAAAATTCCTCACGGATTTCAATATAGTGATCAACTACATAATTCATTCCTTCTGATTGAATTATGATGAAAACGAAATCGTTAAGTTGCATATTCTCCATGATCTCACATCCTTTGTATTAAATTCCTGCGAGCTCATCTGCAAATTCCTCAAGATCAGATTCAGTTACTCCAGCCAACGGATTGGTTGGTTGGATCTGTTGTCCAGGCTTCAATTGAGGATTATTCCTGTTAGCTATTTCTTCTCGTTGCTTATTCCTTTCTTCCAACTGCTTTAAGCGTATATCTCGAAGACGATGCACAAATGGCAGTGGCATTTGTGCTAACGTCTCAAATGGAATCAATTTACCGAATAATTCGGCCATATTGATTATTTCTGTTCCATCTCTTTCAAGTTTATCTGAGTATTGTCCAGTCTTCGAGATACTTGGAAAAGCAAAGTACTTCCAATATCTGAGATGTTAAGGTACTCTTCACGATAATGACAACGTGGGCATTCAATATTATGAATTCTGAATGATACCGGTGATGTCTGTGACTTAGACTGCTGAATGATCTTTAAGAGTACAGCAGAGTCATCTGTTGAGAGTGAATCTCTGAGGATATTTTCAATATCATCCCAGTTTGTATAACGATACTGTGTGCCATCCTTAACGATTGTCATAGCTTCGATATATAATGCATTTGCTGAAAGGAATTCGAATTCAGCAAGTGTAGCATCTTCAAGATTCATTTCTTCCATATTTGAATCTGGATGGAATCTCTTGAAGAGGTCTGATAAAAGTGGAAGCTTCTTGTTGATAAAGTCATGTGCAGAAGGTTCCTTGATATCTACAATGATACCTGTATCTGGAAGCTTATATCTCTTAATAGTGTTAGAGATCTCATTGTGAAGTGCAATAGCCTCTTCACCAGCTGCTGCCTCATGTACTTCGTTATATTTCTTAGGTAAGTATTCTGGATCGAGATGAATGATTTCACGTGGCTTATACTTAACAACATTTCTCGCTTTACATTTCTCATTTCCGCATGTAATACCGAGATTTTCTTCTTCATCTGCAGTAGCAACGAGTAATCCCCACATAAGGAGTTCTCTGTCCTGATACTTAGTGTGCTTAAGGAAGTCATCAAATGACTTAAAGTTGCCGATTGATGGATTCTTAAGATGTGAGTAGAGTACAGACCACTTTCTGAGTTCATTATCTGCACGAGTACCTGCTGTTGGTGCAACGAGCTTAATGAAGTCTAACCAAGCGATTGGCTTCATTGTACAACGATATGCGGATGCAGGAAGTGTAATCGGTACATCATTGATACCTGAATCATATGGTGTAATGATACCATCGAGCTGTGAGTTTTCAACAACCTTTGATGATGTGACAAGATCCTTTTCAGATACTTCATAAACGTTGATATCGATTACACGTGTATTTGTCATTTCCTGAACTGTTTCTGAATCAATGTTAACAGTTACAGGAGTATTTGTTGGTACATTGATATTGATCTGAGCTGTTGGTTCTGGTTCTTCTTCTGGTTTAGCTTCTTCTGCTTTCTTTTCTTCAGTAGTTTCAAGCTTCATACCATTTCTGATATAATCAGCAGCTGGTGTACCATCTTCCATGATCCAGTTTGAGATAATCATATTCTCAAATTCTTCATCGATGAGTTCACCCTTATTATGATACTGATCAACGAGTTCACCCATAACCTTCATTCTGATATCACCCGGGATACCACCTGTGAAGAGCTTATATTTAGCAACAACTCTGTTGACCATACCAGTTACGATTCCGAGCTTATCAGCCTGGAAATCGATGTCCTGTTTTTCCTTAACAGCATCATGTGGCTGTGGTGGCATTGTAACGCGATGATTCTGTTCTTCACGTGCTGCCTTCATTGCTTCGTACTTTTCTCTACGAGCTTGTTCGCGTGCAGCATCTTCTGCGGCAATTTCTGCCTCAAGATCATTATCACCGAAATTGATTCCACCAACTGTAAAATCAGCTGTGTTCTTAATTGGTTCAGCATCAAGTGATTCTGCAGTTGGAGCAGTGTCTTTCTCAAGTGGAATTTCAACGGATTCAACCGGTTCACCATTAGCAGCCTTATGCTTATTGATAAGCTCGTCTAACGGATCAGTGTAATTCGTATTCATAATTAAAATCTCCTTTACATAAGTATATAATTTATTTGATATAACACACATAGTGTTGATATATGGAGGTTTATTATGCATGATAAAATGTTATGGACAAATGAGTCCATCCAATTTACGTTTCATTCACATGTACAAGAGTACGATATGCAAGCAGCATCAGTTTCAGTTTGTGAATTATTTGGATTATTACCAAAAGAAGTAATCACAGAGTTAAAGTTGATGCCGAAAGAGAAACGAACAGTAAAAATGGGATTATTTCAACGAGAAGACAAACAATTCTCAGAAAACTTGTTGGCTGGAATTCGTGAAGTACGAAAGAAGTTTATCGAAACGAATAATTTGTCAACTGATGAGATCTTATCATTGCATTCTGATGCTTGTATAATAAATACAAACAAAAGGATTACATCTAACATAGATGGAGTCACATTTCGTAAAAAACACGAATGGAATGCATATATTAGATATAATAGTATAGAAATGTTCTATAAGAATGATATAAAAAACAATTATATTGATTATAAGAACATACCAGAGCAATTAGTAGGTGAACAAATATTGGGTTTTGACATATATTTGAAGAAAGTATTCGAATATATCGAAAATTACGATGAAAATGTGTTAAAATACATTAGTAAGTTCCAAAAGAAGTATTTGCAAAATCAGTTACCAGAACCATATTATCATTCATTTGGTAGATGTGGTAAGTATAAGTTCGATAATCTCAAATTAACGTCATTTATTGCACAAATTGCGATGAAAGAGGTAAAATCATGGAAATTTCAAATGAAGACGTAATATACTCATTGAAAATTGATGCTCCGGGTGCAGATGATAAATATATCAGAGTATCATCAACTGATATAAATATGATACATAAGTTTATTGATACACATTTAACACCAGAAGCAGTAGACTACATCGAAGTTTATGATGGTTTGTATATTCCATCGGAAATTACCGATTATTTAGATGATAATAAGTTACGTATGTATTATTTTAGAGATAATTCCAATATGAATACATATGCAATACCATCATCAAGATCAATTGTTGAAGAAGTTGCAACGATTGTATCATCAACATTATCAGAACATGAAACGTTTGGCAATGTTATCATGAATAAGTCAATTCCAATAATAAAGGTATTATCTGAATTGATAAATGATTTGAGTTTTGGGTTTGTTTTAGAAGAACAAACATGTGATATGAGTGAAGATGATAGAGATGAGCAATATCAGTATAGAGTCAACAAATGTAGTCAAGAAAATGACACATATGATTTCGATGATGGAGTAATTTTCAACGAAATGGAAGCAGTATTATCTGATATTACGGATGATAAGATAATGCCATTCACAATAAAAGGATATGTAAGTGGATTCACGCAACTTTTGTATGATCCACGATTATTAGGAGCAAACAATGGAAGATGAAAGTTTAATATATACATTGACATTTAATGCCCCAGGGTATAAATTCAATGAATTAACTGTTACATCATACAATTTAGACATGTTAAAGAAATTTATCGATGTTCACTTAACACCAGAAGCATATGACTGTATTCAAGTATATGAATATAATCATGCTCCAGTGGATATTGATATAAATTTGTCAGATACTGAGTTATCATACTACATTTTTCAAGATAATGGTACGGATGAGTATTATTCGATACCATCATCACTTGAAATAATAACTGCAGTGGCAGCAGAAGTATGTCGTGTATTATCACGTATATCCAAATTTGATCGATTAATCAATTTAAATATGCCAATGTGTTGGGCATTGAATGAAAATATCGGTGATTTGAAGTTTGGGTATATATTAGAACCTGATTATACTCCACCTCCAGGAAGTGATGCATATGGTGAATATAAGAAAACCATAAATATCGGTGATGAAGCAGAATATAAGAGTGAAGAAATGGAAATTTACAATAATATGATGAATCGCGTAGTTTCAACTGGTATGCGTGAACCATTACCATTCACTATAAAAGGATATGTTTCTGCATTTACAAAACTACTAATAGTAGATAATAAAAGGAGGTGATTTCATGGCAAAAGCATTAACTGGTGATGAGTTGATAAAGTCTCATTTACCGAAGAATTATAAGTATTTCATTCATATTAAGGATAAAACATTAGAAGATGAATTATCCGATGATTTTGATTGGAATTTGATCGATACGATTGATAATTCAGAAATTGTAAATGAAGCAATGAATGCAACTTATCAGCTGTATGAACGTGAAACAGTAGCTTCTGCAAAGAAACCAACAATTCTTGATGATGGTGTTATATTATCAAAGAAATTAGCTACTAAAACAGATAAAAAATTAATAAATGTTGGTGTTGGATTTTTCACATATGATGGTTTTCGTTATGTATCAACGAAACTCATATATGAAAGATTCGACATTTATGAAGTATTTTGTTTAGTATAAAAAGAACTTCACCCGGGGCATTGAGCCCCGGGCAAATATTCTTTTTTATGGAGGTAATAGTTAAAATACCATTATCAGATGTTCGGTACACCTTCATATGGGTTAGAGATGTCCTTGAACTTTGTATTATCTGTCCAGATTCTTGAGTGATCCGGGATGTCAACAGCGTGTGGCTTAACTGCATCACGTTCAACTGCAAGTGGATTAGCATACATAACAGGAGCATTTCCAAGACCAGACTGTACAGCATCGAGGAACGGTCTTTCGCCATTGTTGAACATAGCGTGATCGATCTTTGTAGATGTAGCATCCTTGAAGAATGCATCGCCTGCACCTGGATTGTAGTTGAGTGAGTTGCCGAATACGGCGAACTGCTTAACATATCTTGAAGCAAGGTCGTTGATATAAGCAGATTGTACAAACTGACAGTTGTATGTGAGTGTAAGACTCTGAATCTGTGACTGACCCTGGTTATTGTGGTTGAAGATGTCGTTACCAACCTTTGAAGCTGGTACGCAACCGAGGGCTGCGATAGCACCTTCTACACGAGCACCGGATCTGTCAAGAGCAATGATAAGGAACTCAGCTACTTCCCATGCCGGAGATGGTTCGAGAGCGATCTCGGATTCATTCTCGTTTGGTGCGAAGATACGATGAGGTACATTGCTTTCGTCAACAGAACCTGCTACGAGGCCGTGATAAGTTGTGAGACCTGTGATGTTATCAGCGATACCATCTACCCACAAATTATGTACGTTAGCCATTGGTCTACCAACAAGTTCAGGTACTGTGATCTGAAGTGTCTGGTTGGCCTGAGCATTCTGTGTTGTCGGAATCGGGATTGTTCTACCTGCAAAACCACCCTGAAGAGTTGTGTTTGAAAGTGTCGCATCACCGATGCCAGGTGTGATACCCATGTTGTAGTATTCAATGATCTTCTTATATGTACCAAAGAGTGACTTTGGATCATATGCATTCTTTGGTGAGAGATAGTGCATAAGGAAGAAAGGTCCACGATACATTACACAGATAACTCTGTTGGTTGTCTCCGGATTAAGGGATCTTAGAGTATGAATATCAGGTGTTAAGCCGCCAAGCATACCTGTATACTGGGACAAGTCACCATTATACTCTCTGATACCGCTTTGAAACGTTATACTCATAATTGTGTTTCTCCTTTCTTAATTATTACTGACGTGCTGCCACGTTAACGATAATCGGTACTCTGAGGATGAGACCACGGAATACGACTTCGACGTAGCATACGAGGATGTCAGCGCCATCGACGTTAGTATCTCTTACGAACTGAATATCAAGTCCATCTACGTAATTACCAATCCAATTAGAGAACATGTTGTTTACTTCATCAGAAAGGGTCTTAAGTACTGAATCTGAATTGTATTCGAGGAGGTAGCTGTCGATCTTTTCCTGAAGGAGATAAATGAGACGTGAGAGTGTTCTCATGTTGTTTTCCTGGAGGAGGTCAGAAGAAGCAGGAGCATCTCTGTAGAGAGTTACCTGAGTCTTTCTTTCGAGTGAGCCATCTCTACCCATGATCCAAGCGTTACCACCTGAGAGGTAGAGATCTTCTCTCTTGCCCCAGTCTGTGATATCAAGATCTGGGAAGAAGTCGATGTATCTATCCTTCTGAATAGCAGTTGTCTTACCTGCATATGGCTTGTTGATACCAGCAACGTTGATATGACGGAACATATCTTCTACGATGTGCTTTGTGAATGTGTATGAAAGACCTGTTGATCTCTCTGTGAATCCACCGATATCCCATGATGCATTTGGATTTGAGAATCTCTTAAGGAATGATTCTCTAACGAGTGTTGTTGTGTCGGCATCTGTAACACCAGAGTCGAAGAATACCTGGAATCCTGAGCCAGGACCGATTGGTCTCTTATCTTCTGGAATACCATCATATACACGCTGGATCATGAGATCGTACATAGCCTGCTTAACGTCGATATCTACTGAAACACCGATGTTGTCGATTGTTTCTGGGTAGAGGATAACTTCAGACTTCTCTTCATCTGTGAAGATGATTGAAGCATTGATGATATCAGCTGGACGATAAGAAGCAACGTTACCTGTGAGGACTGATCCTACGAGTGTATTGTAGCCGCCGTCGAACATGAACTTAGCTGGAACTCTGTGTGGTGAGAGGATTCTTCTGTCAAAGTTCTCCGAACCTCTGAGTGCTTCAACTAAGAGAGCTGAGTAACGCCACTTATATTCGATTGAATCTGCTGAGAGTTCATCGAAGAAGCCAGCGTAACCGCCTGCGAGTGACATACCATTTGTTGATGATGGGTTATCACCTTGATCTGATGAATAGTAGTTCTTTGGTACACGTGAATGTGTATTGAGTGAAGCATAAAGTGAGTTATATGAACCAGATACAACGTATCTTACGATCTGTGAAGGTGTTCCTTCAATTACATCGTACTCATTTACGTAGAACTTAACTGCGCTTTCAACTGATCTTTCGCTATCAACAAATACAGTTTCCTTAGCAGCATCCTTAACGGTTGCGATCGGTACATCATAGTTAGCGTTTTCATATGGAAGTGTCTTCTCATATGCGATACCTCTAACTTCACCTGCAGGACCAACTGCTGTTACACGAACGATAGTGTTCTGATCATTTGGTACAACGGCGTAGTATGTATCACGAGTCCATGTAGGAGCTTCTGCACCCTGTGGAACGAGTGTATATACATAATCTGCTGGAGATGATCCAGATCTTGTATAATAGTCTGTGTAGTACTTTTCAGCCCAGTCAGTTGGCTGTGACATTGTAAGGCCATAAATTGTGTTTAAGTTTATGCATACATATAATTCATCGCCAACTTCATAACCCTTACCAGCATGAGCAGGGTCAACTCTGAGGCCGTTAACTGTATCAACTCTCCATGTCTGGATGTTAGCATCTTCAAATACTTCAACGTCGAAGTTTGTACCTGAGATGTTTTCATGAGTGATCTCTGTTGGAACAGGACCAACCTTCATACCAGTTGTACGGTTAACCTTAACACGGTTCTTGTATTCACCTTCAGATTCAGCAGCATCAGCAGCTGTTCTGTCATATGTATTTACATATACATCTGGAACGGCAGTATCAGCAGCACCATCAGCTGGAACTACAACTGCAGAACCAACTCTGTTAGCGCACTTACAATCTGTTTCATTGAAACCGAATGCATTACCAGTGCCTTCCTTCTTGCCGCTATGAGCATCTCTATCAAACATCTTGTAGAAGTCTGAACGATTGTATCTGTAAAGTACATAGTTTGTAGATGCTGTTGATCTGTTTGAATCATCAAACATTACCATGTATACATTGAACTGATCGAGATGTTCTCTGTCAGCACCGATGATGATATCACCTGGGTTAACAGAGTTATTTACGATATTAGCTCTTACATCTTCTGACTTAGCTGTTGTTGCACCATCATTTGTAATTCTCCATGTGATGAGTCTAGGACGTCTTGATTCACCTGCAACTGGTGTTGTTGGGAATTCATAACCGTCTGCGCCATCTGGTACAAGTGTGAAGATAGCAGGCATTGTCATTGATGTAACAAGACCTGTGTACTGGTTAACAGCTGTAACGATTGATACCTTTGGTGAAGTAATAGCTCCTGATGAAGAAGGTGTTACGATGATATCACCAACGAATGCTTCTGAATCAGAATCAGTTACGCCGATTGTCTGGTTGATGAGTCTATTATAAAGAACTTCTGGCTTATTCTCATCTGTGAATTCAACAGCTCTTGTTGAAAGGATGTTCTGTGGGTTAAGCTTTGGAAGTTCTGATGTTTCCATATCTACTGTGTAGAATGGGAGTGTAACATCTGTTGAAGAACCGTTGAAGATGTACTTACCAAAGATTACGTCGAAGATGTTGATGTTCATTGAGTTGAACATTGCAACCTGTTCATCAGTTGCATCACCATTATCGATTCTTTCCTGGTAGAAATCAGTCCACTGCTTGTAGATTTCTTCGATAGCAGATTCATTTACGTAAGGAACTACGATTGAAGAACCTGCAACTCTTGAAGCTACCTGTGTATTAACAGAATCTGTTGTTGAAGATGCTGTAATAGTACCAACGTTTGTGTTGATAAGTGAAGCTGTGAATGCTTCAATAGTAGCTGAAGTCTTCTTGTCAACTGTAAGGAACTGATACTTTGCATTTGTAGGTCTCTTTGCCTGTGATACAGGGTTGATGATCATTGCAAAGTCATTGTATGTACGACCAGGACCTGCCGCAATATAGTTAACGAAAGCTCTCTGAATCCAGCCTTCGTCTACGCTATCCTGCTTGAAAGCCTTAACAAGTGCTTCATTGATACGATCTGTATTTTTAAAGTTCTCCTGTGGGAGACCTGAGTCCTCCCAATTCTTGATCTTGAATCTTACGTGAAGTGAGTTATCAGTTGCATCCATCTTCCACTGGATAACCAATGCAGTCATAGCATAGATTGAGTTTGATGGAACAACACGCATGAACTGTACAGGTACTTGCTGATTGATAAGATCCATTGCATATGTTACGCCTTGGCCATACTTCTTTACATCAGATGGTGTAAGGTTGTTAAGACCGAAAGCCACTCCTGCTACGTCTGAACGAGTAAGCGGTAATACTTTATTCGCTTGACCCATCGGAGCGCCTGTAACTACGAGTGTTGAGAGCAATGACGGATCATTAGCTTCTGTAACACCGGTGTCAACAGTCCTAGCAGAATTATCAAGAATATGAACAACTGAATGCGGGAATGAATACTTTAATGCATATTGTTGATTAATCATATCTGACTCTCCTTTTCTATAAAATTAATATAATTGCGAAATCTTTTTTCATAAGAATCGCTATTATGAATATGACTTACACAATTTATTATTTGGTAATTAATTTTATATATCAGGAGGGCTTTCGCCCTCCCGATATACTATTATATTATTCAATTTCTGCGTAAATAATTCCAGCTGTACCTTTTAATATTTTTTGTGAGTCTTCAAAGCTGAGATCTGTTGGACAATCATACTTTTGTAAGAGTCTTCTTAAATCTTTTCGCATCTCATCCTCAGTAAGTGTCTTTATTGGTGTTGGAGTTATTGTAATAGAACCCTCGTTTGAATCAAGGGTTTTAAGTTTGATCTTGAGGTATTTCATCTGGAACCTCCTGCTTCAATTGATAAGTTACTAAGAACTCATCTGTTGCGATACCTGCTTCACGATCGATGTTTGTGATCTTTGAAGTCGGGTTTGGATAATCTGGAATGAGATTACCTGCTGAATCATATGTTTCGTATGATACATCAGAATCTTCAGTACCTATTCTAACATATGTGGTTGGTCTGAGGTTCTCATATTTAGCTATTGCAGCTGAAGTATTTCCCATATCTATAATAGAATCAAGGAAATTTGCTGCTTGCTGCGAATCTGCTTCTGCAGATGTAGTAGTTGGTGGTGTATAAGCTGCCTGTGTTGCAGCAGGAGCCAATGTTGCAGAATCGAAGATACTATCAATAATTGATCTACCCACATCATATGCTGAACCAACTGGACCACCTTCGCCACCATTGACCTTACCAGCTGCCTTTTGATCAGCCTGTTCAAGCTGATACTGTTTGATTCTTGTATCTGCAATATTCTTCTTGATGTTAATCTGTTCTTTCTGGATGTTTGCAACTGCAGTACGTCCAGCGGTTACAGCCTGCATTGCTTCGATGTCTTCTTCAGTCAATCCTACCTTACCTCTTTCATTGAGAGATTCCTTTAATCTCGTTTCAAATAATTTTATCATTTTAAGCTGATCTTGCTGAAGAGCACGAAGTGCCTGAATATCCGAATTGTAAATCTTATTCGGATCGATCTTGTTTACAGGTTGGAATGAAACTAATTCTTCAACATTTGTCATGAACATTGATGATGAATTCCAGTGTCCTTCGTATGGTGATATGAAACCACCTACATTAGAATTTGCAAATACCTGGTTCTGACGTGCTGCATTATATGATTTCTCCCAATCCCAATGGCATTCACCAACCGGAATACCTACTGGACAATATGGGGTAGCTGCACCCTCACCAATTGATTCTGATGCTGTCGGAATATGAGCACCTGTCTGAATGAGTGAATCTAATAAACTCATAAGCATTTTCTCCTATCTTCATTTTAATCTTTCTTCATGTACCAATTACAGATGCATTTATGACAATTACCATCACATTCACATGTTGGAATAACTTTTCCTGTGATTAATTGCATAATACAATTATCATCGGTATTCAATTCACCATTCGAAAGATTATTTGATATTTTCATTAATGTGTCTATAAGACGCATTTCTATCATTAAAGCCGGACTGACTTTATGATGAACCTTTTCTTCCTTGATATTATCCCATGACTCTATACTGTCATCTGGTAAAACAAACTTAGCCATTGTAATTACCTCCCCAATAATTTTCATTCATTATGCTGATTCTTCGTCGTCTAAAGCGCCTTTAGTTAAACCGAATAAACCACCTAAACACTCTATTTCAATAACGAAAGGTGAAACGGCTTCTGGCTTTATATTATAGATCTTCGAATACATCAACTTTGTTGCTTGTTCATTGGCTTCATCTGACCAAATACCTACTGATTTAACGGTATCGCCATCGTAGTCACCACCAATTGCTTTTAATCGTGAATTTGATGGTGTTAATGTATCTGCAAAGAAACGAGATACTTGATTATGGTCGAGAGAGAAGTCTACGATCGGATAGAAATTGAATGTTTCACCACGGAACTGTATTTTCATCGTTTTTACGGTTGAAAGTATGTGAACTTTGGTGAAAAATGCTCCAAGATAGTCACCTATTGGATATCTTACAGTATAAACCGTTCTATCTGCATCTACAATGACAGATTTGCAGCACAAATAACACAAATCGGTCAATGTGAAGTCACGAGTAACCATTTGATTCGTTTTAAGATCCAAATATTCCATTTGTAACGGAATTTTGTTCTCTGGATCGAGATAAAGCTTCTTAAAACGTGATCCTGGGTTAAACATGTAGATTCTTAACAGGTCATCGATCATTTTTTCATCATAAATGTTCTTCAAATTCTGTTCAACGACTTCTTCCTTACGTGGATGAATGTCTTGGATGTTAGAAAATGAGAAAAATTGTCTCATTTCGTATTTTACAAGCGGATTGAACAGTGTACAACACGTATGAAGCGGATATCCAGTACGATAAATGCCAATTGGACAATCATCATCGTATCTTGGTGCAGAAATTACGTTTCTTGCAGGGAAAGTTGTGTTTTTCGCAAGTAATTGACGTTGGAAAAATCCATTTTTACCACCAACATAGTTTGCAACGAATGTACAAAGGTTGATTACTGCATCTTGGAACTTGTTATAGAGTTGATAAACATCAGTAGTTGTAGTATGAGCCAATACAGACTTCATATTTATGATGTGAATATACATAGAATTCAATTCACTCTTAACTTGTTTACCATTTCGAGTACCAATCTTACGTAATTCAGGTGGTAATACATAAATTTTGTCATTGAAAAGTAATCTTTTTGGGCATTTTGTAAGAATATCGATTACATATGAAGAACGTGATGAAATATTCTTCTTAATATCGATCTGATCCCATATGTTATAAAGATCTTTTAATCCACAATACTTACCTGCTGGATCTGGAGTTAATACTCCACCATTCAAATTGCATCGGACCTCACCATATGCCAATTTTCTGATAATACCGCCGGATCTGGCAATGATATTTTTGGCAACGTGTGGGTTAAATACATGAACAGGTAATTTGATATATGCACAGGTGTACTTTCTATCCTCTGTAGTCTGACCAAATATTTCTTCAGAGAATAAACCTTGTGGATTGAAAGAGTTTAAATTCTGGGATCTGTAAATTTGTCCAGAAGTTACTTCTTTTAGATCATTAATTTTAATATCCTGATCTATATCATATAACTCTTTTATTTCCATATGACCAGTCCTTTCTATTTAAAATTAATAAAACGTTTTAAAAGAAACACCCGGGCCCTCAAGGCCCAGATGTTCAAAGAGTTAACTCATTAAATAATTATTTCGTACGATACTCAAGGCGGAATCCTAATACATAAAGCGCAATAATCTAAGATTATTCATATAGTGTTTTGCGTATCATAAAATTATATTGATACTGAATACGTATATTATTTTTTTGATAATAGAGAGAAACTATTCAGAAACTTATTCAATATTTAAGGAGGAAAATAGGAATATGGCAACATTCAAGGATGATAAAATCACCATCAT
>Ga0256407_10006556_pt1 | contig 17905 bp, 15 predicted proteins | sample RumenRJG_04DNA_FD_193489 | JGI IMG/M metagenome (GOLD analysis project Ga0256407, IMG submission 193489) | Bovine rumen microbial communities from Lethbridge, Alberta, Canada - RJG_04 | ecosystem: Host-associated > Mammals > Digestive system > Stomach > Rumen | place: Canada: Alberta...
AAATGACAAACAACAAAGCGGCATGATGTTCAACGCATTGACCGCAGGAAGTAAGATTGTGGGAAACATTACAGCAGATAGCGATTTTCGTATCGATGGTCTGATAGAGGGCGATCTGAATTGCAACGGTAAGGTAGTTATCGGCGAGGCCGGTCGCATCAAAGGAACGGTTGTATGCACGAACGCAGAGATATTAGGTCTGATGGAAGGCAAGATCACCTGTGCACAACAGTTGAGTCTTCGCGCAAACGGCAAGATCAACGGCGATGTACATACCAAGACGCTGATCGTAGAACCGGGTGCATTGTTCAACGGAACCTGCAAGATGGGCGGTGCGCCTTCTATTGAGAAGAAGGCATAATGTACCATTTGTTCATTTACCATGTACCATTTATGTACCATTTGGCTAATTTGAACAAATAAATATAAATGACAAAATCGTAAATGATTTTATGAAAATCAAACCTTTTAAGGGAATCCGTCCGCCGAAAGAGTTGGTGGAAAAAGTGAGTAGCCGTCCGTATGATGTACTCAATAGTGAAGAGGCACGTGCAGAAGCGATGGGTAATGAGATGAGTCTGTATCACATCATCAAGCCGGAGATCAATTTTCCGGAAGGAACAGACGAACATGACCCTCGCGTCTATAATGAGGCATTGCAGCAATACAAGCGTTTTCGGTTGAAAGGCTGGTTAGAGCAAGATCAGGAGGAGCATTATTATGTTTATGCACAAAGTATAGTTGAGAGTGGAGAGTTGAGAGTTGAGAGCAGTCCTGAGGCTGAAAGTAAAAAGTTAAAAGGAACTGTCAAGACTCAGTATGGTTTGGTAGTCGGCGCGTGGGTGGATGATTACTTGGAGGGACGAATCAAGAAGCATGAGTTGACTCGTCGCGACAAAGAGGAAGACCGGATGAAGCATGTTCGAACATTGAATGCGAACATGGAGCCGGTGTTCTTTGCTTATCCGCATCGTGATGATCTGGATGCGATCGTTGCGGAAGTGACCAAGGGTACGCCAGAATATGATTTCGTAGCAGCTCCGGAAGGATTCCGTCACACGTTCTGGGTCATCAACGACAAGAAGACCATCGACCGAATCACGGAAATCTTTGCCGAGATACCGGCGATGTATATTGCGGACGGACACCACAGAAGTGCAGCCGCTGCGGGAGTCGGAAGGGAATTAAAAATTAAAAATGAAAAATTAAAAATTAATAATCCCGAGTACGAGTATTTCTTAGCGGTGTGCTTCCCTGATAACCAGCTGAATATCATCGATTACAACCGCGTAGTGAAGGACCTGAACGGATTGACGGAAGAGGAGTTTATCAAAGCCCTTGAGGAGGACTTTGAAATTAAAAATTACGAATTAAAAATTAAAAATGACTTCTCAGAGGTAAAGCCGAAGGGGTTGCATAACTTCAGTTTGTACTTAGGCGGGAAATGGTACTCGCTGACGGCTAAAGAAGGACGATATAATGATGCAGATCCTATCGGGGTTCTCGATGTGACGATCTCCAGCAACTTGATTTTGGATAAGATATTGGGTATAAAGGACCTCAGGTCGGACAAACGGATAGATTTCGTGGGCGGTATTCGCGGATTGGGCGAGTTGCAGCGGCGAGTAGATAGCGGCGAGATGAAGATGGCGTTAGCACTCTACCCAGTTACTATGCAACAGATCATCGACATCGCCGACAGCGGGAATATTATGCCGCCGAAGACAACTTGGTTTGAACCGAAGTTGCGGAGCGGACTCATAGTTCACGAACTAAATTGACGATTGGACGATTGACGAGGTACGATTTATTGACGAATGAAAATATTGAACGATTGAAAAATAGAAGAAACATATTATTCCTTTGTGCGGTGGGGATGATGGCGGTGTTGTTGTCCGGATGTAGCGTGCAGCAACGTATCAAACGGGCAGATAAGAAATTCGCCATCGGTGAGTATTACACCGCAGCAGATATCTACAAACAATGTTACGGACGACTGAGCGCCAAGAAAGATCGTCAGTTGAAAGGTTATGTAGCATATCGTCAAGGCGAGTGTTACCGAATTCTTAATAATCCCCGTGCAGCTAACGCTTACCAGAGTGCGCTGCGATGCAAATATCATTTGCAGGATTCCACAATCTTTCTGCATGCAGGTCAGGTGCTCCAATACCAAGGCAAGTACAAAGATGCGGCAAAGAGCTATGAGTTATATCTGGAAAAACATCCAGATAACTACGTAGCGAAAGCCGGTAAGTACGCTTGCGGAAAGATTGACGAGTGGAAGAAAGAGGGTTCACGCTACAAGATTAGCGAAGCGAAGCAGTTCAATCAGAGGCGTACAAGCAACTTCGCGCCAATGTTTATCGGCGACAAATCCGATGCGTTGATGTTCACTTCCAACCGTCAGGAGAAGCCGAAGGGAGGCAAGAAGACCCTAAAGCGCCCGAGTAACGTAACGGGTCAGCAACTCTTTCAGTTATACCAGACTCGTAAGGATGCCGCCGGCGAATGGGTAGAGATAGAGTTGGCTGAAGGTCTGTACGACTCGCCGGAAAAAGAGCAGGAGAACGACTCGACGGGCGGCAAACAAGCCGGAAACGCTGAGATAGGTGTATGTTCGTTCACCCGCGACGGAAGAGGCATGTACTTCACCTATTCCAAACCAATCAACGGGAAGGATCTAGGTGCAAAGATCTATTACAGCGAACGTGCGAGCGGCGAATGGAGCGAACCTCAGGAGGTGAAGTTGTTTGCGGATAGTTCGATCACGGTTGGTCATCCGGCTTTGAGTCCGTCCGGCGACACGCTCTATTTCGTGAGCGACGCGCCCAACGGCATCGGGGGCAAAGATATTTGGATGGCAGAAAAGGACAATAACGAATGGGTCAACGTGCAGAACTTAGGCAGCGGTATCAACACGTCCGCCAATGAGATGTACCCGTATGTGCATGCCGACGGGACACTCTATTTCGCATCGAACGGTCATCCGGGTTATGGCGGTTTGGATATTTTCAAAGCGACGATAGACAGCACATTCACCGACTCCATTGTGTGGGTGCTATATAACATGGGAGCACCGTTCAACGGAACCGGCGACGATTTCGGAATCACATTCGCCGGAAACAGTCAAGACGGTTATTTCTCTTCCAACCGCGGAGAAAAGAAAGGTTATGACAAGATTTATGCTTTCCGACTGCCGGAGATGGAGTTTTTTGCGGAAGGAGTGGTAACGGATGAGCAAGGCAATCCGCTCTCCGATGCCAAACTGCGTATTGTGGGCTCTGATGGTACGAACAACCGCGTGAACGCCCGTCGAGACGGCAGTTATAAGATCAAGATCAAACGTGAGGTCAAGTATGTGATGTTAGCGACCGCACGCGGACACCTGAATGCCAAAGAACAATGGAACACCTTTGATCTGAAAGACAGCAAGACATACACGATGAACTTTATGCTAAACCCGATAAGCAGGCCGGTAAAGATGGAGAATATCTTCTATGAGTTCGGTAAATGGGAAGTGACCAAAGCCAGCGAAGGGGAGTTGGAGCAGTTAGTTAAGTTGCTGAACGACAACCCCAATATCACGATTGAGTTGAGCGCACACACGGACTTGGTGGGTAACGAGCAGTTCAACTTAGACTTGAGTCAAAAACGTGCGCAGAGTTGCTGCGATTACCTGATCAAAAAAGGTATTGAGAAAGAACGTCTGACACCGGTGGGTTACGGCAAGACGAAGCCTGTGATTGCCGATAAAGCGCTTAATAAACGCTATTCGTGGATACCGGTAGAGCAAGCCTTGGATGAGACGTTTATCCTAAGTCTGCCGGCAGACAAGCAGGAGATTTGCAACCAGATCAACCGACGGACAGAGTTTAAGGTGTTGAAAACAACGTATAAACTTTATTGACGATTGAAATAATTGACGATTTATGCAACAATATTTGGATTTATGCAAAAGAGTGCTGGAGGAAGGCACAGTTAAACATGACCGGACGGGAACAGGAACGATCTCTGTTTTCGGACATCAGATGCGTTTTAAGATGGAGGACGGTTTTCCGCTCTTGACCACCAAGAAACTGCATCTGAAATCGATCATATATGAGCTGCTGTGGTTTCTTCAAGGTGATACGAACGTGAAGTATTTGCAGGAACACGGCGTGCGCATCTGGAACGAATGGGCAGATGAGAACGGCGAGTTGGGACCTGTCTATGGGCATCAATGGAGAAGTTGGCCCGATTATAACGGCGGTACGATAGACCAAATTGCCAATATCGTGGAGATGATCAAGAAGAATCCCGACAGCCGAAGGATGATGGTGAGCGCATGGAATGTGGCAGAAGTGGAGAAAATGGCTTTGCCGCCGTGTCATTGCCTGTTTCAGTTCTATGTAGCGGACGGGAAACTGAGTCTGCAACTCTATCAACGAAGTGCGGACATTTTCCTCGGCGTGCCGTTTAATATTGCCAGCTATGCGTTACTGCTCCAAATGATGGCGCAAGTAACAGGGCTGCAATGCGGAGATTTTGTACATACCTTGGGCGACGCACATATCTATCTGAACCATCTGGAACAGGTGAAACTGCAGTTGACACGCGAGCCGCGGGCTTTGCCGAAGATGGTGATCAATCCCGATGTTAAGGACTTGTTCGGTTTCCAATACGAGGATTTTCAATTAGAGGGATATGACCCGCATCCCCACATTGCGGGACAAGTGTCGGTTTAAATTAAAAATTAAAAATTAAGAATTAAGAATTACGAATTATGATTTCCATTATAGTAGCAGTAGCGGAGAATTATGCCATCGGGAAGAAAGGCGATTTGCTGTGTCATCTTCCGGCGGACTTGAAACATTTCAAGGAGATCACAAGCGGGAAAACCGTGCTCATGGGCGAGCGTACATTCTATTCGCTGCCTAAACATCCGCTGCCAAACCGGCGGAACATCGTGCTGACCGATGTGCAAGGCAAGACTTTTGAAGGAGCAGAAGCGGTTTATTCATTGGATGAGTTATGCGCCAAAGTGCAAGGCGAAGAAGAAGCCTTTGTTATCGGCGGCGGAATGGTTTACCGGCAGATGATGCCGATAGCGGATAAATTGTATATCACGCATATTCATCATAGTTGGGACGATGCAGACACGTTCTTCCCAGAGATCAAAGAGACCGAATGGAAATTGATTAGTTCCGAGGAACACCAAGCAGACGAAAAGAACCCGTATGACTTCACCTTTTGCACATATAATAGGCGGTAACACAAACATCAGCGAGCGGCAAGTAGATGCCGTACTGACTTTGCTGGACGAAGGAGCGACGATTCCTTTTATTGCCCGTTACCGAAAAGAGAGGACAGGCAGTCTTGACGAAGTGCAGATCGCCGCTATTCAGACACAATACGGAAAATTGCAGGAATTAGCCAAACGCAAAGAGACCATCTATGCGCGGTTAGATGAATTACAAATTACGAATGACGAATTACGGCAACGTATAGCGGATTGCTGGGATGCTACGGAACTGGAGGATATCTACCTGCCGTACAAACCGCATAGGAAAACCCGTGCCGACATAGCGATAGAGAAAGGATTATTGCCTTTAGCGGAAGAGATCCTCAAACAACGTCCGATGAAACTGCCGGATGAAGAATCGCTGCAAGGTGCACGAGATATCATTGCGCAGCGGATCGCAGAAGATGAGAAAAGCAGAAATGCTATCCGGCGTGAGTTCAGTTATACCGCCATGCTGAGTTGCAAGGCGGTGAAGACCAAATGTGACAGCTCCGAGGCACAGAACTACAAGGATTATTTTGATTTCAAGTGCCCACTCAAACATATCAAGAGCCATCAGTTATTGGCTATTCGCCGCGCGGAGAGTGAAGGATTTCTGCGTGTGGACATCTCGCCGGACACGGAGAAAGCGTTAGATAAATTAGCGAACATCTGGTTGCGGGCGAATAACGACACAGCTTATCAAGTGGAGTTGGCGATGGAGGACGGTTATAAACGACTCCTGAAACCGGCTATCGAGACCGAGTTTGCTGCACTTTCCAAGGAAAAAGCAGACGAAGAGGCTATTCGTGTGTTTGCAGAGAATCTTCGGCAGCTATTATTAGGCGCACCCTTAGGTCAAAAACGCGTGCTCGCCTTGGATCCGGGATTCCGGACGGGCTGCAAGACCGTTGTGCTGAATGAGCAAGGGGATTTGTTGATGCACGATGTCGTATATCTGCATAATCCTCAAAGCACGCAGAAACTGCAGGAGTTGATTGAGAAATACAAGATCGAAGCAATCTCTATCGGAAACGGAACAGCAAGCCGCGAATGTGAGGAAATGGTACGTTTTGCAATCATCCATCAGTCTTCAGATATCAAACCCCAGGTCTTTGTCGTGAGTGAAGCCGGGGCATCGGTGTATAGCGCAAGTAAGATTGCGCGGGATGAGTTTCCCGATGAGGATGTAACCGTGCGCGGAGCAGTAAGTATCGGAAGGCGGCTGATTGACCCGCTGGCGGAGTTGGTGAAGATTGAACCCAAATCCATCGGTGTCGGGCAATACCAGCACGATGTGGACCAGACCGAGTTGCGCGAGAGTTTGCAACAAACCGTGGAGAGCGTGGTCAATTATGTGGGAGTAGATGTCAATACCGCGAGCAAACATCTGCTGACCTATATTTCCGGTTTGGGACCGATGTTAGCGCAGAATATCGTAGATTACCGTGCGGAACATGGGGCTTTCGGAAGTCGCAAAGAGTTGCTGAAAGTGCCGAAACTCGGCACTAAGACTTTTGAACAGGCAGCTGGATTCTTGCGGTTGAAAGGAGCTAATCCGTTAGATAACAGCGCTGTACACCCAGAGAGTTACGGAATCGTGGAGAAGATGGCAAAAGATCAGAAATGTTCTGTTGCGGATCTGATTGCCAAGAAAGAGTTGCGGGATCAGATTGATTTGAGCAAATACGTGACCGCAGAAGTGGGGCTGCCGACCTTGACGGATATTTTGAAAGAGTTAGCACAGCCCGGACGTGACCCTCGCGGCGAAACGGAAGAGTTTCATTTTGATGAACACGTACACACGATAGACGACCTGCAGGCAGGCATGATCTTGCCGGGCATTGTAACGAATATTAGTGCTTTTGGCGCGTTCGTGGATTTGGGAGTACACAAAGACGGACTCATTCATATCTCCGAAATGGCAGACCGGCGTGTGACGAACCCGCAGGAAGTGGTCAAACTGCATCAACATGTGCGCGTGCGCGTAATAGATATAGATCGCGCGCGAGGAAGAATACAATTGAGCCTAAAGCGAATTAATTGACGATTTGACGATTGACGAGGTACGATTGATTGACGATTGATTATAATTGACGATTGTCAGCAGCGTAAAATCGTAAATAAACTGCGAAGCGGTAAATCGTCAATAAATCGTAAAATCGTAAATATGTAAATCGTAAATATATAATTATGGCAGACGATAAGAAGATAATTTTTTCGATGGTGGGACTGAGTAAGAGTTTTGGTCCCCAAAAACAGGTATTGAAGAATATCTACCTGAGTTTCTTTTATGGCGCGAAGATCGGTATCATCGGTCTGAACGGCGCAGGTAAATCCACCTTGTTGAAGATCATCGCCGGTATCGAGAAAGAGTACCAAGGCGAGGTTGTTTGGAGTCCGGGTTATAGTGTCGGATACTTGGAGCAAGACCCGAAACTCGATCCGAACAAGACCGTGCGCGAGGTCGTTCAAGAAGGTGTGCAGCCGATCATGGACATGTTGAAGGAGTACGACGATATTAATATGGCTTTTGCGGAGCCGGACGCGGATTTTGACAAACTCTTGGCTCGTCAAGCTGAGTTGCAAGATAAGTTAGACGCTGCCGACGCATGGAACATCGACCAGAAACTCGATCGTGCTATGGATGCACTTCGCTGTCCGCCCGATGATGCGAGTGTCACTACCCTTTCGGGAGGTGAAAGACGTCGTGTAGCGCTCTGTCGTCTGTTGCTTCAACAGCCGGATGTGCTGCTCTTGGACGAGCCGACGAACCATTTGGATGCGGAGAGTATCGATTGGTTAGAGCAACACTTACAGCAATATGCCGGAACGGTGATCTGTATCACGCACGACCGCTATTTCCTTGATAATGTGGCAGGTTGGATCTTGGAGTTGGATCGCGGAGAAGGTATTCCATGGAAAGGCAATTATTCTTCTTGGCTTGAGCAGAAGACAAACCGCATGGCGCAGGAGGAGAAACAGGCTTCTAAACGTCGCAAGACTTTGGAGCGCGAGTTGGAGTGGATCCGTATGGCGCCGAAAGCACGTCACGCGAAACAAAAAGCGCGTTTGGAGTCGTACGACCGCATGTTGAACGAGGAACAGAAAGAACGCGAGGAGAAACTTGAGATCTTCATTCCGAACGGTCCGCGTTTGGGTAACAAGGTCATTAACGCCGAAGGCGTAGCGAAGTCGTTTGGCGACAGGTTGCTCTTAGAGGACCTCAATTTCATGTTGCCACCGAACGGTATTGTGGGTGTTATCGGTCCGAATGGAGCCGGTAAGACGACCCTCTTCCGTATGATCATCGGCAGCGAGAAAGCCGACAAAGGTACGTTCTCGGTTGGCGAGACCGTCAAAATAGGTTATGTAGATCAACAACACGCAGACATAGACCCGAATAAGTCCGTTTTTGAACAGATTAGCGGCGGAACGGAGTTTATCCGTGTGGCAGGTCGTGAGATCAACGCACGTGCCTATTTGAGCCGTTTCAACTTCACCGGAGCAGACCAAGAGAAGAAATGCGGTGTCCTCTCCGGTGGTGAGCGAAACCGTCTTCACCTCGCCCTGACGCTCAAATCCGAAGCGAACGTGCTTCTCCTCGATGAGCCGACTAACGATATTGATGTCAACACGCTCCGTGCGTTGGAGGAAGGCCTCGAGAACTTCGCCGGATGTGCGGTAGTCATCTCCCATGACCGTTGGTTCCTCAACCGTATTTGTACGCATATCCTCGCGTACGAAGGAGACGGCAAAGTGTTCTGGTTCGAAGGCAGTTACTCCGAATACGAGGAGAACAAGAAGATGCGTCTCGGCGAAGAAGCCTGCGAACCGAAGAGAGCACGTTACCGCGGGTTAATTGATAATTGATAATTGATAATTGACAATTGTTACGCAGAGTAAGTACATATATTCGGCAGCGGGGATTGTTGGTCAAGGACAAGCCCGTCTTGGTGGCATTGAGCGGCGGAGCAGATAGCGTGAGCCTGCTCGATGTGTTGGTACAAGCCGGATATACGTGCGTCGCGGCGCATTGCAATTTTCACCTGCGGGGCGCAGAGAGCTACCGGGATGAAGCCTTCGTGCGGGATTTGTGCAAGCAAATGAACGTAGAGCTGGAGGTTACGTCGTTCGACACCTTTGAATATTCGCGTACGCATGAAGTGAGTATCGAAGTGGCAGCTCGCGAGTTACGGTATCGGTGGTTCGATGAAATGGCACACAAACATGGCTGTCAAGCGGTTTGTGTAGCGCATCATCAGAACGATCAGGCGGAGACCCTTTTGCTCAATCTCAAACGCGGAACAGGTATCCGCGGACTTGCCGGAATGCGACCCATAAGCGCTAATCCTATCGTGCCGGAGAGTGTGCCGATTGTGCGTCCGTTGCTCTGTACAACAAGGGGATATATAGAACATTATTTAAAAAACAAAAGGCACCTCAATTGGGTGACAGACAGCACAAACAGCGACACTTCGATTACCCGAAATGCGATCCGCGAGCAGCTGAAAAACTACTCCAAAACGGAGATTGAGCACATGGCTAAAACGGCGGAATACATGCAAGGGTATGTAGATATGATTGAGGGCAAGTCATCACGCGAAGAAGGCATTGTGCGTCTTTATGAACAGATTCGCGAATATAATTTCGCAGAAATAGATAAAATTTATGATGCGTTGCAAAAAGGAGAAGGAGGCAAAACATTCACCTCCAAGACCCATAAAGCAACCATAAAAAAAGGAAAATTATGCGTCACTTTGGTATCATAGGATTTCCATTATTGCACTCCTTCTCGGCGAAGTATTTCAACGAGAGATTTGCAACAGAAAAAATAGAAGCAGAGTACTCGCTCTATCCGATGAAGGAGTTAACGAATGAACGAATGAACGATTTGCTGAACTCTTTGGATGGCATGAATGTCACGATGCCGTACAAGCAAGCAATCATTCCGTATCTGGAGCAGCTGGACGAAACGGCGGAAGCTGTGGGAGCGGTCAATGTGGTTCATAAACGGGTCGGATACAACACCGATTGTATCGGTTTCATGGAGTCGATCCGGCCTTTGTTGGGCGAGAATGACCGCAAAGCATTCGTACTCGGAACAGGAGGCGCGTCAAAGGCGGTTTGTTACGGTCTGAAAAAATTAGGGCTCTCCCCCACTCTCGTCAGCCGTACGCCGAAAGAGGGCATGTTGGGTTACGACCAATTGACCGAAGAGCTGATGAACGAATATACGGTCATCGTCAATTGTACGCCGCTTGGCATGGCGCCGGAGGAAAACACGTACCCCGCGATCCCGTACGAATGGATTTCGGCACGACATTTGTTGTTCGATTGCGTGTATAACCCCGAAGAGACGCTTTTCCTGCAAAAGGGCAAAGCGCAAGGCGCACGCATCAAAAACGGCATGGAGATGCTCTTCGGACAAGCGAAAGCAGCGTGGAAGATTTGGAATAATGAATAATGAATAATTAATATTTCAGAGATATGAAAAAGATCTTTTTAGTGCTCATGGGAGCATGTATGTTGTGCGGGGCAAACGCACAAGTAGTGAAACAAGACGAACCGGCTTTGGTGTATTACAGTCCGAAGACTTCTATCTCGCTGGATTTCAAATACACCGTCGAGACCTTCGAACCCGGCATATACGCCTCTTACGCGGAAGCGATGTTAGGCGCGACAGATGCGGTGAAAGAGAACAAAAAAGAATATGCATTGAAGAGTGTACAGATCACCACTTCCACCTCCACTGACTACGACCGTCCGCACAAAGTGACGGCTGAAGGAGGCATTCCTATGTTGCTCACTATCAACGGGAAAGGTCTGCTGACGGGTTATAATGTCCCGATGGCGCAGGAGAAGAAAGCAGCAAGTAATATCTACAACTCAACGCGAGAGAAAGATAAACCGAAAACGATGCAGAATCGTATTGCGCCTTATCCGGAAGACGTGCTCAAAGCTGCTACTCCGATGGCACAAGCACATGAGGTAGCTAAGCAGATTTTCCATCTTCGTGAGACGCGTATGTACTTGCTCAACGGCGAAGTAGAGCACGCTCCCGCGGACGGAGAGGCAATGAAATTAGTGCTGGCAGAATTGGACAAGCAGGAACAAGCGCTCACGGAACTATTCATGGGCAAGAGAAGCAAAAAAATATGTCATAAGCATGTGAGCTTGAATCCGGAGCAGGCAGATAAACTCTATTTCTTCTCCGATGAGAATGGTTTTACAGACGCGGAGAACGTAGATGCCGACACGATCAAGGTGGCGTTAAAAGCGCAAAAGCAAACCCTCATGCCCCCTGCCGTAACGGGTAAAAAACAGAAAGCGCCGGCACTTTCGCAGATTGTATATAACTTACCCGGCAGTTGTGACGTGAACGTGTTATACAAAGGTCGCGTAATGAACAAACGTACGATCTCTGTTGCGCAATTCGGAGTAGATGTTCCGCTGAGCAAGGATTTGTTCACCGGTGCAAACCTGCCTGTGATTGTCTTTGATGAGAAAACCGGCAATATTAAATCAATTAGCAAGTGAATTATAATTGATAATTGATAATTGACAATTGATAATTGGATAATTGGATAATTGGATAATTGTGAAAAGAATAACTTTCATCTTATTTTGTCTGCTGACATTGATTGTAAGCCAGACAAAGGCGCAGGAACTTAACTGCTCCGTGACCGTCAATTCGGACATGATTGAGGGAACTAACAAGCAGATTTTCTCAACGCTCAAGACCGCCATCGAGGAATACATGAACCATAACCGATGGACCAATATGAGTTATGCCGAGCATGAGAAAATCGAGTGCAGCATGCTTATTGTGGTCAAATCGAAGACTGAAGATATGTTCGTTTGCGACATGACGTTACAGAGCCGCCGTCCCGTGTATGGCTCTACATATACCACGCCGCTAATCAATTTCGTGGATAAAAACTTCAATTTTACTTACCAAGAGTACGACCGCATTGAGTATCAGCAAAACACGTTCACGACGAACCTGACGGCGATGCTGGCGTATTACTGCTACCTCATCATCGGTCATGACCAAGATAGTTTTCAACGCTTGGGCGGTACACCTTTCTTCCAGCAATGCGAAGATATTGTGAATGCATGTCAATCGGCTTCGATGAACGACCAAGAGCAGCGTGGATGGTTAGCTTTTGATAGCAACCGAAACCGCTATGCTCTGACGAATAACCTGATTGACGAGGCGTTTAAGAAATACCGCAATTATTACTATGAGTACCATCGTTTGGGCTTGGACGAGATGAGCAATAATGTGGCAAATGCGCGTGCCCGTATCGCGGAGGGGATGCCGGTTCTCAGAGAATCTTATCGAGCCCGTCCCGCTACATATGTGATCAATACTTTTCTGGATGCCAAGGCGGATGAGATGGTAGACATCTTCAGCAAAGGAACCGACAAGGAGAAGAAAGAGGTGTATGAGATCCTAATGGACATCGACCCCACCCGACAAAACACTTTTGATCGAATCAATCAATAATAGTTGTAATTTTGCAAGTCATTTAAATATATTTTATGAAGACACAAGATCTTACAAATGACACAAGAGGCGAGATTGTTATCTATCAATCCGAAGAAGACAAAGTATCTATTGATGTCATTCTTCAAGACGAGACAGTGTGGGTAACTCAGGAACAGATGGTTGCCCTCTTTGGTAAGGCAAAATCTACTATTAGCGAACATCTTAAGCACATTTTCGAAGAAGGAGAATTGGACCAAAATTCAGTTGTTCGGTTTTTCCGAACTACTGCCGCTGATGGAAAATCATATAATACCACATATTACAACCTCGATGTAGTCATTTCGGTTGGTTATCGCGTTCATTCTGTGCAAGGTACTCGATTCCGTCAGTGGGCAACACAGCGCATTCACGAATATATCATAAAAGGATACACATTGGACGATGAGAGGCTAAAAGGCAATGGAGGACGTTATTTTCGCGAATTACTCCAACGTATTCGAGATATTCGCAGTAGTGAGCGAAACCTTTATCAGCAAGTGACCGACATCTATGCAACTGCGGTGGATTATGATCCGAAAGCCGAGATTACACGTCAGTTCTTTGCTACGGTGCAAAACAAGATGCACTATGCAGCACACCAACATACAGCGGCTGAGGTGGTCTATGACAGAGTCGATAATGAAAAGCCGATGCTCGGCATGACGAACTTCAAAGGGAACTATATCACAAAAGATGATGTAACTATTGCCAAGAACTATTTGACGGAAATAGAACTCCAGCGACTAAATCTGTTGGTATCCCAGTTCTTCGATTATGCGGAATTGCAAGCGATGGAGCAACATCCTATGACCATGCAAGAGTGGATAGACGAACTCGATCGGGTACTAAGCAATAACCGTCGCCCTCTACTCAAAGGAACCGGTTCTATTAGCCATCAGCAAGCGCAAGAAAAAGCCGAACACGAATATACTATCTACAGGCAGCGAGAGATGAACCAATTAGAATCTGACTATGATCGTGCTATACGACAGTTATCTCTCTTTGGCTCAACTAACAGCTTATTAGGCGAGGACGATTCGCAAAGTGACAAATAAAAATATTAAAATCTGCATCCCAAGTGCAGATTTTTTGGTGGATGTTGGAAAAAAGAGAGATTTATTTGCATAATTCAGAAAAAAGTTGTAATTTTGCAGCCGAATTACATATTGGGGTATTAGCTCATCTGGCTAGAGCGCGACACTGGCAGTGTCGAGGTGAGCGGTTCGAGTCCGCTATACTCCACGAAATAACATAAAAACAAATCTGCCTATGGCATAAAACAACAGACAAACAACATACATAAATAATAAAGCATTCAGCTTAGAACTTGGGTTCTTTAAAATCTGGACAATTTTTTAGAATTCTATAACCAAGAACAAGGCTTTTGAGTGCTCACGTTTCGACGTGAGCCTTGTTCGGTAGATATTTGGTTATAGATGGTAGTCCAGAACCCTAAAGAACCCAGATTGAAACTAACAAGCCTCACGTTTTTTATGGCTCTATATCAAGATATTCAAAATATAATCCGTTCTCCAAAACTCCATGAGTTTATTCGCTTTGCGATAGTAGGAACTATTGCAACAGGAATCCATTATGGCATATATTTGTTGTTAGTTCTGATCTTCGATATAGCACAAGACGAAACAACATACACCGACATTGCTTACACTATCGGCTATGCTGTGAGTTTTTTATGTAATCTATGGTTAACGGCACATTTTACATTTAGAGAGAAACTAACGATAAAACGTGGAGGAGGCTTTGCGCTTAGCCATGTTATCAATTACTTGTTACACATTGTTTTTCTAACATTATTCTTGTGGATCGGAATCCCGAACAAATGGGCTCCTATCCCTGTCTTTTGTATAGTAATACCGATAAATTTTCTATTGGTACGTTTTGTCTTTAAGTCTAAACATTTTGAGAAATGAACAAAGTATCTGTTATCATACCTTGTTATAACGAGGCGCAATCATTGCCACTGCTGCATACCGAGTTGTGCAAATTAGCAGAGTCAGAGCAACAATATGAGTGGGAATTTCTATTCATCAATGATGGTTCGCGTGACACCACTATTGATGAATTAGTCAAACTTCATGCAATAGATGAGCGTTGCAACTATGTGGATTTGAGCCGCAATTATGGCAAAGAGGTTGCTCTCTTGGCAGGGTTTGATTATGCTTCTGGAGATTGCGCGGTTATTATGGATGCTGATTTACAACATCCGCCTCATGTGGTACATGAAATGTTGCGCAAGTGGGAAGAAGGCTATGAAGATGTGTATGCACGTCGAATTTCGCGGGGAAAGGAATCATGGCTGAGAAAACAACTCTCCCTTTCTTACTATCGTTTATTGAGCAAATCTACTCGGATAGATGTTCTTCCTAATGTGGGCGATTTCCGATTGTTAGATCGTCGTTGCTTGGATGCTCTTTGCCAATTACGTGAACAAAGTCGCTATACCAAAGGTATGTATTGCTACATCGGTTTTAAGAAGACCTTTGTTGACTTTGAAACTCAAGACCGCGTTGCAGGTGAATCTTCTATGAGTTACCGTGTACTTGTAAAACTGGCAATAGAAGGACTAACGGCTTACACAACTTCTCCGCTTCAATGGGCTACAGGAATCGGTCTTATTGTTTCGCTTGCCTCTTTCTTATATGCCCTCTGGGTTGTTATCAAAACGCTTGTTTGGGGCGAACCTGTAGCAGGATTCCCAACAATGATGATAGCAATCTTGTTCCTTGGCGGAGTGCAACTTCTCTCGCTCGGAATAATTGGAGAATATTTGGGACGCGTATTCAACGAAACGAAAAATCGTCCGGTGTATTTTGTTCAATCTTTTAATGGAGACAAATATGAAAAATCAAGAAAACATCATTAAGTGGACATTCTGGGGAATATGGCTTGCCATAGTTGCAGTATGTTCTTTTTTTATTGTTGCAAACGCGGCTTGGGTAGATTACGATGATTCGCAAGTAATCATGTACACAGGCTGGGACAAACCGATTTTCGGATTCTTTGTTGATCCTGCCTATGGACGTTTCTTCCCATTGGATTACACGGTGTATGACATACTGCCCATTTTTTATGACGGACAAATACCACCATCTGCCCATTATGCGATTCATGTCTTTTGGTTTATTATCTACATGGCATTCTTTGCTGCCATAGGATTATATCTTCTCAAAGATGAAAAGCCCATTTGGAAATATACCATTACGCTTGCACTATTATTGACCGTTTTAGGGAGAACATTCGGTCTGTTTATGCAACTTTGGACTGGTATATGGACTATTTTCACATTTATTCCCATATTCCTATATGGCTATATTCGCTTCATAGACACAAAGAAATGGGGATTTGGCATTCTTGCTTTAATAGCCATTAACTATGTGCTTTATTATTATGAAACAATGTTCACTATCCCAGTAACGATAGGCGCTAGTTCTCTTCTATTTTCATTCAAAAAGCAGGATAAACAAGAGCGCCTGTTTAACTACTTGTTGATAGCAAGTGGTGTGCTATTCTTGTTGCTTTACCTCATCCTTGTTGTCCCAAGAATAGAACACATGTATCATCATTACACCCATGATTCAGTTCTTGCAAATGCGATGAAGATTTTGTTTGCGCAGAAAATAATGTGGCTGGTAATTGTAGCGTTGATTATCCGTTTGGTCGCGTTCATCAAAAAGCAAGCCGACTACACTATCTATGATAGCATACTTTTGGCTTCTTGCGCTTATTGTTGCGGAGCGGCGACTTTGCATTTAGATTACACCTTGTATTATACACCCGCGGCTATTTTGGCACTTCCGGCACTTTTGTATTTCGCCAAACTATATCTCAAACCGTGGGTGATTCTTGTTCTGTTTGTTTGCTTAGCGGGATTCTATTGCCGCAAACTTCCCAAGGAAATCAAAGAAAGGCAATCAATGAGAATTAACTATTATAGTAATATCTGCAAATTCAACGAGATTGTGGCTACAAATGTTGATTTATTCTACTATTTGCCTGAAAATCCCGCTTTGGACGAAGGAGAATTAGTTATACGTGACTGCAAAGTTATGTATCTGGAGAGCAAAGCAGGTTGGTATCAAAACAACCCTGATTTTTCAATTACTCGTGTTGAGGAATGCGATAACTTCGCACAAGGTATTTGGATTATGGATAAAAAGGACGAGCAAAAGTTTAATACTAAATGTCCTTCAGCACAATTAGTAGAACACATTACATTCGATGACTACAAAATCTATTTGGTAGAATAGTTTATATTTTTAAATTAATTCAATATCTTTCTATAACCCAACGCAACATTTACTACATGTACAGCGTTGGGTTTTAGCGTTCCATTTAGGCGAGCATTTCGCGAGCATCGTGGACGTGGCCATACGATGGCAGTAAGGTGTGTATTACCTTCCGTTTACCTGTCATTCTCGTTCGCACTACGTTAGCATTACGTTCGCATCCTGTACGTGCCAGTATGATGCCTATACCACAAGTCTCAAAAAAAGGTAAAAAGTAAAAAGTATGCGATTTCCTAAAAACATAGACACTCGTCCTGAAAAAGTTGACAATCATCCTGAATTAGTTGACTCCTTGGACAAGTTTCTATCCTGAAAAAGTTGACGCAGATAATTCACTTGTTCACACTTTCACACATCATTTTATCTTCAATAAATAGCCTTAATAATATATAAATATATTATTTATATTATTATTTTTATAATAATACCATATTTGTACCAATACAATCAAGACACATTTATGTGTGAAAGTGTGAAGTCGTGAATGGATATTCAAATTCGATACTTTTGACTTTTTACCTATTTCTTAACAATCATATACTTTTCAACTACCTTCTAAAAACCTTCCAAACAGCGTCTCTCGCGCCACTCTCGCGCGTATCTTAAGTGGAGATTGGAAGAAGTGGCAAATCTTAATAATCGGACAAAATAGGGACAAAATGCACTCAACTATTGCACATGTTGTCTTTTCCTAAATTTAGTAGACAGTTTTTTAATATCATTTCCTAGTCAAGTAGACATCTTCCTAATGGTCGTTGACACTTTCCTACTTTCTTGGTCAGTTTCCTACAGCGCTGGACACTT
>Ga0256407_10006557_pt1 | contig 17904 bp, 11 predicted proteins | sample RumenRJG_04DNA_FD_193489 | JGI IMG/M metagenome (GOLD analysis project Ga0256407, IMG submission 193489) | Bovine rumen microbial communities from Lethbridge, Alberta, Canada - RJG_04 | ecosystem: Host-associated > Mammals > Digestive system > Stomach > Rumen | place: Canada: Alberta...
ATGGTGCTCACGGGCAAGTGGAACAAGCCGGGTGTGCATACGGTCGAAGAGTTCGATCCGGATCCGTTCATGGAAGCCCTCACGAAGTACGGTCTCCCGTGGAACGAAGATTTCAACCCGGTACTTGTGGACTAGGCAATGAAAAAATGGCGCATTGACGATTCCCGAGATCTTTACAACGTAAAGGGTTGGGGCGTAAGTTACTTTGACATTAACGACAAGGGTCATGCGACGGTTTCGCCCATCAAGAATGGCGGTCCGAGCATCGACCTTTACGAGCTCGTGCAGGAACTTTCCTTGCGCGATGTTTCGACTCCGGTGTTGTTGCGTTTCCCGGACATTCTGGATAGCCGCATCGAAAAGATTAACGATTGCTTTACCAAGGCAACGACTGAATACGGTTACAAGGGCGGTCATTACAGCATCTTCCCGATTAAGGTGAACCAGCAGCGTGCAGTCTTGGAAGAAGTGGTGAGTCACGGTTCCAAGTTCAACATCGGCCTCGAGGCAGGTTCCAAGCCGGAACTCCATGCGGTTCTTGCAAACATGCAGAACCCGGACGCGTTGATTATCTGCAACGGCTACAAGGACGAAGACTTTATCGAGCTTGCTCTCCTCGCACAGAAGATGGGCAAGAAGATTTTCATTGTCGTCGAAAAGATGAACGAGCTTCACTTGGTTGTTGACTTGTCTCGTCGAATCGGCGTGCGCCCGAACATCGGTATTCGCATCAAGCTTGCAAGCTCCGGTAGCGGCAAGTGGGAAGAATCCGGCGGATACCACAGTAAGTTCGGCCTGAACAGTTCTGAACTTTTGGAAGCTCTCGACTACATCAAGGAAGAGAAGATGGAAGACTGCATGAAGCTCATCCACTTCCACTTGGGTAGCCAGATTACGAACATTCGCCATATCAAGAATGGACTCCGCGAAGTGTCGCAGTTCTACGTCCAAATTAGAAAGATGGGCATGGGCCTTGAATTCGTGGATGTGGGCGGCGGCTTGGGCGTGGATTACGATGGTACGCGCAGTTCTAACGCGAGCTCCGTGAACTATTCCATCCAGGAATACGCAAACGACGTTGTGTACGCGATGTTCGAAGCTTGCGAAAACGGCAATGTTCCTCACCCGAATATCATTGCGGAATCGGGCCGTGCTCTTTCGGCTCACCATTCCATCCTGGTGTTCAACGTGCTTGAAACGGCTGGTCAGGCTTTCTTTGACGAGAGCGTTCACGAGATTAGCGACGACGCTCCGGAAGCACTGAAGGACTTGTACGGCATTTACAAGAGCCTTTCTCCGAAGAACTTGCTCGAAAGCTGGCACGATGCCATGCAGATTAACGACGACACCTTGAGCGGTTTCAAGATGGGCGACGTGGATTTGCAGACGCGTGCTATGAGCGAACGTTTGTTCTGGAGCATCGCCCGCAAGGTGGACTTGCTCGCACGCGACTTGCGCCATCCGCCTTATGAATTGAGCGAACTCCCGCGCTTGCTTGCCGAAAAGTACTTCTGCAACTTCAGCCTTTTCCAGAGCCTCCCGGACAGCTGGGGCGTGGATCAGGTGTTCCCGATTATGCCGATCCAGCGTTTGGACGAAGAGCCGACGATTGAGACGACAATTCAGGATGTGACTTGCGATAGTGACGGCAAGATTGACATGTTCGTTCGCGGCGGCGAAGTGGCACGTACCATTCCGCTCCATCCGATCAAGAAAGACGAGCCATACTTTATCGCGGTTTACCTCGTCGGTGCATACCAGGAAATTCTCGGTGACCTCCACAACCTCTTTGGCGATACGAATGCCGTACACATTGTCTGCAACGACAACGGCGGCTACGACATCGACAAGGTGATTGACGGCGAATCCGTGGAAGACGTGCTCGACTACGTGAACTTCAGCGACAAGGCTCTTGTCCGCAACATGGAAAACTGGGTCACGCGCTCTGTGAAGGAAGGAAAGATTACGCTTCAGGAAGGCAAGGAATTCTTGAACATCTATCGTTCCGGACTTTACGGGTACACGTACTTGGAATAGACGAGAGAACGCCCTTCCGGGCTACAGACGAGAGACGAAAGAGGTTCGAACAAAGGACTGTAGGCGGGATTGCCCGCCCATGGTCCAAGAGCCGAAAGAAGTGTCCTTAGTTATACTAGTAACTTTTTTATGATTCACGAAATTGCTCCGCACAAGTTAGATAACGAATTTAAAGACATCGCACCGAAGCCCACTGATTACTTGATTATTTTCAATGGTGAGCAAACGCTTTTCAAGAAAGCTGGCGACAACTTCGCCATTCCGCGTGTAAGCGAGTTTCCACAGTGCGAATGCCATTACCTGATCAGCATTAACGGGGACGCTTATTTCTTGTGCAATACAAATCTGCCAGAAGTTCCAGAAGGCTATGAGTTCCGCGGCAACCGCACGTTCCGTACGCTTGAAAGCCATTTGGAGCGCCTCGGCGGTGCAACGTCGGCACACATTGCCAAGTGGGAAAGTTTGAACAAGTTCTGCGGCAAGTGTGGATGCCTCATGAAGCGCGGCATCAAGGAACGCTCCATGATCTGCCCTAGCTGCAAGAACACGGTCTACCCCAAGATTTCGCCGGTCGTGATTGTCGCCGTGCATAACGGCAACGAGCTTTTGATGGCCCGCAACTTGGACAATCCGGACAAGACACGCATGTTCCTGATTTCTGGATTCGTGGAAATCGGCGAATCGCTTGAGCAGGCGGTCAAGCGCGAAGTTCTCGAAGAAGCTGGCTTACGCGTCAAAAACATCAAGTACTTTGGCAGCCAGCCGTGGCCATTCTCGGAATCGCTCATCTCGGGCTACACAGCAGAACTCGATGGCGATCCGACGATTCACATGCAAGAAGCGGAACTCGCTTGCGCCACTTGGGTCAAGCGCGAGGACATTCCTGAATACGACACGAGCGTAAGCATCAGCAGTTGCCTGATCGAGAATTTCCGTTCGGGATATACGATTAAGGAATAATGCAACAGCAAAAAATTACTGGATCCTGCTCCTTCGAACCTAATTCAACTAAGGCACTAAAGTGCCTAGTTTCATATATCACCCTTACAGGGTTCAGGATGACGAGTACAGAAAAGCGCGGCCGATAAGCCGCGCATTTTCATCATGTCATTCTGAGGGTAAAGCCCGAAGAATCCAGTTACTTTTTCTTCGCCTTACTCGGAGCAGTCTTAGGTGCAGCCTCGGGTTTGTTCGCAAGTACAACGTATAAAGTATCGTGAATCACGACCGTATCGCGCACGACAAGCGTATCGTGGACAAAGACCGTATCGCGAGAGCAGACAACATTTGCAGTACTGCTTGCGGGAATCGTCGCAGAAGAAGAAGAATTCGCCACCGGCACAGAAACAACCGCAGAAGAACTCGACAGAGCGGCACTGGAGCTAGACTGCGCAGCACTAGAAAAGGCAGCGCTTGACTGCGCAACGCTCGTTACAGACGAAGGCATTTTTTCAATCACCGTTATCAACGAATCACGGACATTGCGGAGGCTATCCAGCTGTTTGCGGTAACGCGTCTTATTGCCCGGACGGCGCTCTCTAGAGTACTGGACTTCAATCTTATCGATTTGCGATTCAACACTCCTGAGTTCATCGAACACAGGACCTTCACCTTTAACTGCTCCCGTTGGTGTAAAGAAGTTCGCAAAACGCTGCCAGAAGGAGCGCTCTTCACCCCAAGCGGAGTTCAAGGAAACAAGACAAACAAAGAGAGTAAATACTTTGCAAATAGATTTAAACTTGATGTTAAGCATATTTCAATAATAGAAAAAAAGAAGGCATCCCTTTACAAGCCCCCTAATTTTACTAAATTAAGACTACCCACGCGGGAGTAGCTCAGTTGGTAGAGCGCGACCTTCCCAAGGTCGATGTCGAGGGTTCGAGACCCTTTTCCCGCTCGAAAGCAAAGACGACACCTTTATGGTGTCGTTTTTGCTTTTATTCGTAAATAAGGTCGAGAACCCGAGAAGAGGGTTCGACAAAATTCGGTCATGCACGAAGTGCGAAGAGCGAATTTTGGAATTATCGCGCAAGCGATAAGCCCGTTAGGGTGAGTCGTCAGCCGCGCAAGCGGAGACTGACGACGAATCAAACCCGTTCCCGCTCGAAAATAAAAAGTCAGGCACAAAGCCTGGTCTTTTATTTTACTAGTGATATAAGCAGGGCGAGAACCCGAGAAGAGGGTTCCTATCCCAACAAATTATGGTTCCAAATAATAATCAGGTCTGATTCCAAGCGCAGCTTCGTCAGCTTCCAGTTCTGTAGCAGGAACATTTCGCCCGACAACGAGCGCCGAATCAAAGCCGGCGACCTTCGCGCCAAGCACATCCGTTCCAAGCGTATCGCCAATCATCAGCACACGAGAGTCCGCAGGAAGCGAAGCTTTAACACGTTCCCAAATCTGCGGGAAGGGCTTGCCCAAGTAATAAGTTTCACAGCCCACTCCCCCATTCGCCTCGCACATCGAATCACGACGCAAGCGTTCCGAAAGCGCTCCCGAAACAGGTTCACGAACAGTCTCGCCATTTTCATCGGGAATTTTTGGGGCCCAAGCATCTGAATTCAGCACAAGAAGGATTGCACCCGGACGCTGCAAAATCTTAGCAGCCCGCGCATACGTTTCAGGCGTATCCTTCGCAGATGAAATCGCGACAATCGGTTCGACAGGCACTGCATCCATCGCAACAGCTGTGATTCCACATGCTTCAAGCACATGCTTGCCCGTTTCACGACCGATATAATAAACCTCGCGCAATTCAAGCGGTTTCGCGGCAGTTCCACCTGCAATTCCGGCAGCAGCATTCACGTCCGCGCGTTCACCACGACGCAGCCGTTCCACAAGTTCCCGCAACAAGCTCCCCGACGAAATCGTCTCTTCCGTCGAAAAGTCAAAACCGCGCTTGTCCGCATCACGAGCCAAGACTTCATCGACATCCGAGGCAGCATTCGTCACCAATCGAAGATGTTTCCCTGCTCGTCGCAGCATCTGGAACCATTCCATAGCACCGGGGTAAACAAAGCTACCGCGATTGTAGAGCGTTCCATAGCCATCAAAGCAAAACGCATCGTAACGGTCCAGCAAATCCGCCATGTGGACACAGCGCGGTTCAAGCAACGAAACAGAACGAGGCAAAGCCGCTTCTAATGGAGATTCCCGGTCGGAGCCGGGAATGACAAGAGTGCGCAAGGGCGTACTCGCACTTTGCGATTCAATAATTTGCTTGTAACGCAGATAAATTTCTGTTTCAAATTGTTCCATTAAAATTCGCTTTTGACCATCATCTTAGCGAGAAAGATGATTCTTAAACTCTAGATTTGACTGGATCCTTCGCGATGCTCAGGATGACAAGTGCGCGATAAGCCCTTATGCGTCGCTACGGAGGATGCCGTAATCGCGACCTTCCACGGGAATCACAAGCTGCAACTTCGAAAGCGTCTTGATGTGCTTTTCAAAGACGACCTTGAAATCTTCGCCAAGTTCTTCTTCGTCATCGTGATCGAGATTGTAGGCTACGTAACTGCCGTCTGCAAAAATCGAGATGCAGCAATCCCACGTGATATCGCCTTCCTGCGGCTGTTCATCATCGGCGCGGTCCTTGCTTTCGAGCATCAGAATCGGGCGCGGTGCAGGAATCGGTTCGGCATGGCCGTTTTCAAAAATAAAGTAATTGCGGCTCACGAGTTCATGTTCAAGAGCCATCGTACTCGGCACTCGGGCAAATTCACCGCGCAAGCGGTTGATGTTTCCAAGATCGTCTTCGTACGGGTCCTGGAAATCTTCGGGCAACACTATCTGGTAGTAGTCAAACTTTTTACCGCTAGAGGCATAGTTGTCCTGCCAGGACTGAGGCGGTTCCGGACGGATCGTCAAGAAATCTTCAAAAGCATCCAGAATTTCGTTCAAACGGGAAGTCCAAGGTTCGTCCTTCAACTTCTGCACGAGTTCCATAAAACTGTTCAGGCTTTCTTCGCCCGTGATAGACTTCAATTCTTCTTCGTTTTCTGCCATTGTGACCTCTATTTTTTACTCGACAAATTTAGAAAAAGAGAAATGCCGCGACTCTCGCCGCAGCATTTTTCTCTCGCCTCTCGTCTACCAGAGAAGCGGTCTTTCGTCTAATATCACCATTCTTCCATGGTTTTCACCGTGAGGCTCATAGCGATGTCTTTCTCGTAGTACGCGGGTTCGTTGATGAATATCGGGTAGACCGATCGACCGTCCGGTTCACCTTCAAACAGGATATCCTTGCCATCGAACGTGCGGAAAAGCTTATCGCCCTTCTTAAGTTCGCGGTAATCGTGACCATCCAATTCCGGGTGAATCATCGCCTGTATAGCGCCACCACCCTGCGGCTTCGGGTAGCCCAGGTCTCGCCATTGCGTATAAACTTCAACCTTAATCGGAGTGTGCTTCTGCAACTCGCCACGGTTCCATTCTTCCGCAAGTTCCAAATAACGTTTCACGAGCTTTTCGGAACGTTCAAAAATTTCAGCGTTCAACGTTCCATGCTGCTGCGGACCAATTTCAATGCACACATCCGCCTTGGCGACCGTTCCAAAATACGGAGAAGCACTGCGTTCTTCGGGCTGGTAATAAATCCAGGCATCCTCGAATTCTTGCGTGAGCACAGCAGACGCCTTCATCGTGAACGGATCACGAGTCGAAAGAATCAAGCAATAGCCCATGTTCGAACCCGTATTGTGCACGTCCAGAATCAAGTCCGTACGCGTATTCTCACCCTTGGGGCCATAAATCTTATTAAGTTCACGAGCGCGACGGAATTCATACGGCGCAGGCTCTACAGTCACATCCAAACACGTCTGCGAAAAAGCGCGATTCAAGTCATGGTCACGGTAACGGCGATTGAGCCGCATCGCCTCGGGGTTGCTTAGGACAAGTTCAACATTTGCACTTGGGCAAAGCGTGTTATAACATTCAGGATGAGCCTTCCACTTTTCGACCAGGCTCACGCCCGTGCGCTCGTTGCCATGCGTTCCACCGGCAACGACTATTGTGTTGATCTTACTCATAAATCATCCTTATTTCGTTTCATCCTTTTTCTTGAGCCAGGAGCCACAAAAATACATCGAGAAGATAACACTTGTCACGAGGAACATAAAGATTCCTATGCAAGCGAGGTGTCCAATGCCCTGCAAGCCTCGATGCGTCGTAAAGAGGAACCCCACAAAGCCCGCAATCGTCGTCGTGGAGCTAGCCATCACGTTACGGCCCGTCGTGTCAAAGAGCTGGCGTATCGACATGTTCTTATTAGACTTTGAAGTCCAGGATGTGATAAAGTGAATCGTAGCATCAATACCGATACCAAGAGTCATCGGAATCACAATCACATTATAGATGCTGATTTTTCCAAACTCAAAGAAATGCGTCAAGCAACCCAAAACGCCAAGAGTCAACAGCGTTCCCATGCCAAACGAAACGCAACCAGCCAGAAAATATTTTGGCTTGCGGAACGAAATGACCAACGTACCAAAAATGACGATAATAATAACAGACGCAAGGCTAAAGCTATCATCCTTCACAGACTGAATCACATCCGAAAGAATGAACTGCGAAGAGAATGTGCGTAATTTTTCGCCATCAAAATCCCAGTGTCCATAACGGTCCTGGAACAAATGCAAAGCCTTAGCATCCCAGCTTTGGAATCCGCCATAGATAAAGCCAATTTTTCCATAGCTGCCATCTTTTTCACGCAACAGGTCCAAAGCCCAATCAGGAATATCCTTAGCTTCAAAAGCTCTATCCACCGAAGAAAGTTTTCTGAGCGTCGCCACATTTGCGGAGTCCTCCCCTTCAGCGCGGTCGAAAACTCTAGCTTCGACAAGGTCTCGAATTTCTTCAATCACCTCAAGGCGGCGTTCCTGGGAATCCAGAGGCGGAACAAATGTTTTGAGAGTCAAGAAACTGCGAAGCAACGTATCATGTTCAACATGCAAGCGCACCATCAAGGTGTCGTACAGCAGATCCAGCTGTTCTGACTTGCTGCCCATAACTGCCGCCGGAGTCGATGACGCGCGATTGTTGCTACGCGCTTCACCAGTCCCAATTCGGTCTTTCTTTTCTGTTTTTTCAATAGAAACACGGCGCAAATTACGCAGGTTGTGTTCAAAATCAACATCTCGTGCAAACCAGATTGCCACAATACCAAGAGCAAAGCCAATAAAGGCAAGGACCTTGAAAAAGCTGACAATTTTTGCATCACTCCAGGATTTTGGTAACAAACTCCCCTTAGGTGCAGCAGGGATCCCGCCCATGCACTTGATAAAGACAGGAAGCACAAGCACAGATGTGAGCATACTGAAAATCACGCCCATCGATGCCACAAGACCAAATTCATAAAAGCCGCGGAAATGAGCCGTCAAAAGCGTAAGGAATGCGGCCACCGTCGTAAAACTTGCAAGAATAAAGGGCTTAAGCATCCTTCTCTGGGCAAGTTCGAGAACTTCTTCAAGCGTAGAACTCTTCTGCAAGAATTTTTGTGCCGTTCCCAAAATATGGATAGAATAGTCAATACCAATGCCAAGAATAATGGACGCCACAAAAACAGTAAACGGGTTCATCTTACCGTAGAACAAAGCAGTAAATGCAAGCGTCGGAATGCAAGCATAAAGCACAGATGCCGTCACAAGGATCGGGCCTTTCACGCTCCTGAAGAAGAACATTGTCAGAAGCACAATCAAGACAAGGCTTACGCCGAACGAGAAAATGGAATCATTTGCCACTTCATCGACTTCTTTAAGCCCCTCATAAGTTCCTTCTACAGAGAATCGCGTAGGAACAGGATAAGTTTTGCTGCGGAAGAAAGCAAGCAAGGAATCAGTGCGTTCAAGAATATGCGTTACAAACTCATAATCCGTAGATGGCCTGATGAGCTTTGCATTGACAATACCATTGAACAAGATTTTCCCTGTACTGTCAGGACGAGGGCAACCAATAAGACGCGTCTTCAAATCTTCGGGAACAGGCTTTTTGCCATCCCATTTCGGCTTGTCCGACGATACAACCTGCTGCTCAGTTTCTTCTTTATTCTTCTTAAAGAACGAATCAAAAGCACCAGCAGCTTCATCAGGGAGGCCCAACTCCTGCGGTAAATTAGCATCAAACCAGATGCGTTCTTTTTTTTCTGTAGACGAAGAATCGGCAGAGGCTTCCCCAAGCAAATCGACTACAAGCGGCCCATTTTTTCGACCAATTTCCAGCTGAAGATCTTCCAAGTTGTCGCGAATGCGTTCAAGGTGCTTGACCGGGAGGTACAAAAGCGCATTATCCTTGAAGAACTTATTGTCGTTATCAACCTGAGTCGAGACAACATCGCCCTGCCAATTTTTGCGAATATAATCGCTGATTGAATCCTGCAAAGCGGCGACCAAATACGCATCGTCACTCTGAATAGCAATCATGAACCTGTCGGTGGAACCAAATCGCTGGTAAGACTCTTCAAGAGCCTTTACGCTCGGCGTATTCTCGGGCAAGAGGTGCGAAAGATCGGCGTCCAGCTTTAATCCCGGCTTTACAAGAATCGGGAAAGCCATCAAAATGGCAAGTAGAATGTAAAAGGCTAGAGCCTTATTTTTATTCCGGCAGACAAGCGGAATATACCACTGTGAAAATCTTTCAGTAAACGACTTTTTCGTGTTCATGCGTAGAAATATATAAATATCCCCATAAACCTATAGCTGTGTCCGCCGCAATTTCCGACGAAACGCATAAAATCGAGGCTTTTAGGGAATCTGGCAGAAAACCTTTTTTTATCTTTGGAACATGCAAAACGAATATACAGAAGAAAAAATCAAGGGTAACCCAATCGCCCTTTTGCCCATCGCCGTTTTCTTGATACTTTATCTTGGACTCGGCATCACATTCGAATACGTACTCAAGATTCCGATGGGATTTTACAACATCCCGATTGTTGCGGCATTTTTGGTGGCCATTTTTGTGGCATGTGTACAAAACCGCAAACTGAATTTTGACAGAAAGATGAACGTGATGGCAGGGGCACTTGGCGACAGAAACATCTTCCTGATGATTCTGATATTCCTCTGTGCAGGCATTTTCGCCGGGATTCTCGGGCGATCAAGCGCTTCGGCAGCCGCATACCTGCTTCTGGATTTTATTCCGGCGCAGTTTGCCGTAGTGGTGTTATTCGTCGTAGCGGCGTTTGTTTCTACCGCAATGGGGACATCCGTCGGGACAATCGCAGTCGTATCGCCGATTGCCGTCGAGGTTGCGCAAGTTGCAGGCTTCGGCGTTCCATTCTGCGTTGCAACCGTGATTGGCGGCGCCATGTTCGGAGACAACCTGAGTTTTATCTCTGATACAACAATTGCAGCAACATCAACGCAAGGCTGCAAAATGAAAGACAAATTCCACGTGAACTTTTTGATTGCCTCCCCTGCGGCGATCCTTGCCATTTTAATTATCACGGCAATTTCTTTTGCAACAGAAGCAAAGACCGTTGCAGAAAGCCCATACAACCTCGTTCAACTGATTCCATACGTACTCGTACTGGTGCTTGCCCTTACGGGGATCAACGTGTTTACAGTGCTGCTGGTCGGCATTGTCGCCGCATCCGTGATTATGGTATGCTTTGGACCTCTCGACATGATTGGACTTTTACAAAACATCGGAAACGGCATTTCCGGAATGTACGAAACGATCCTTGTAGCCGTTCTGGTGAGCGCTCTATGCGGTCTCATCCGCATTCACGGCGGTTTTGCAGCGTTACTTGACTTTATTCACAAAGTATTTAAAGGACACCGCAGCGGGCAGGTGGGCGTAGGTCTTCTAGTAAGCGCTCTCGACATTGCAACAGCAAATAACACCGTTGCAATTGTAATGGCTGGCCCCATCGCAAAGCAAATGGGTAACGAATACAGAATCTCGCCGAAAAAGACAGCATCACTTTTGGACATTTTCAGCTGCGTGGTTCAAGGGATTTTGCCTTACGGCGCACAAATGCTTGTGGCTCTTGCAGCCATTTCGACTGCAATTCCAGACGCAAGCATCAGCGCATTTGACGTAATCCCCTACATGTTCTATCCATTCCTGCTTCTCGTGAGCGTTCTCGTTTTCATCGCCATTTCTCCAAGAAAAAACAAGCCGCAAGAATAAAAAGTAAAGCAAGTAATAAGTCCCCTGCAAGCTCATTTCATTTGTTCATTTGAGCAGTTTTTACTATATTTGAACGCATGGATTTTGGAAGTTACGGAAAGACTTGGTGGGCAAACAAATGGCTGAACTCGATTCTTGCGACAGCAAGCGATCAAGCTGTTTTGCAAGGACTCAAGTTCGCCGCGCGGGGTCAGGTCACAAGCATCGACATCGTCGATAACCGCGTGATTTCCGTGGTGAAAGGCCCAAATGGCGGCCTCCACAACAACTACATCGTCTTCCCGAAATTTTCAAAAGAATCTTCCGAAATTTTCGTGAGCTTTTTGAAGCAGCAACCTGCGGAACTTTTGGCCCTAAACAACAAGGCGTTAAGCCCGTCGCTTGAACTTTTGATGAGCAAAAGCGGCCTCCAGCTTTTTGACGATCCGGCCAAAGTCAACATGGGTTGCGACTGCCGCGACGAACGCCCGTGCAAGTACCTCGTTGCCACGTTTTTGAAAATCGCAGAACAGGCGGACAAGGAACCGAACGTCCTTTTCAAGATTCACGGACTCAACCTGGAATTTATCAAAGACTACAAGCCAGACGCGATGGAAATGGAAGCGCCCAGCGAAGCAAATCTCGTGAGGTCGTTCAGCAAGGCCACGAGACTCGTAGGCTCTAGTGCCGAAAATGAAACCGGGAATAATGCTGGTATTTCGGAAAATGCAGACGAAAAGCGCGCCGGAGATGCCACTACTACGAGAAGCGCCGGGGATAGCGACGAGCACGCCGAACGCGAGGCCCAAAATGCAGCCGAACTTTCTCACGCAGAAGACGCGAGTGCAAGTTTATTTGGTGGGTATAAAGGCTCGGGCCGCGAATCGCAAAATAGCATTCCGCCCAAACAACTGCCAACATTCGATTTCAAGAGCTGGAAAGACTACTCGCACATTCTGCCCGCGATGTTACAGAACTTCCCCAAGTTCTGCCCCGCCGGAAATTTCCGCAAGAGTTTTACGGACGAACTAGAATCGTGCCACAAGTTCTTTACCGACTTCGAGAATTTTGACGCATTCTCGGAACAGTTCCGCGTGAACAACGCAAAGACGTTCCTGATGGAAAACGAGCAACTGCGACTGTTCCACAAGCCCGGATGGCATTGGAATTTCGAGCAGTCGATGGCTGACAAAGTCATCAATAGCAACCTCACCGTTACAAACGTGATGGGTGCGCTTTGCTGCCTCAGCGCCGGGAATTTTTCGTGGCACCATTACTCCGTGCGTTACTTGCACCTGATGTTGCAAGTGGCGTTTTACCTTGTGCGCACCGGAGCGATTTATCCGCAAGTTTTCTGGATCGGGAAAGACGTAGCACAGATGCGCTGGCTCCCCGCCGAGATGCTTCCCGAGATTCTGTACATTGTCGCAGACCTTGAAGTCACCGCCCCGAGAGAACTCGCGTGGACAAGCAAAGAAGAAGCCTTCTTCGAAATCGCGGAACCCGCCGAGCACATTCTTTCGCTGTTCATCTCGCAGCTTTTGAAATTCGCGCGCAAATACAAGACACCGCTCAAGACAAATCATGGCAATTTGCTCTCGTTCTTTTTCGATAGCGTTTCAGGAAAGCTCGCGAACAACGCTCACGCCATTCCGGGGAAAATCCAGCAATGGCTCTCGGTGTATTCTTGCCTCGGTTGCCGCACGCAGATTCTCTTTGTCTGTAGCGAAATGGACGAAGATGTCGCGCTGGACGTTTTTGTACTTGATGAAGACGGAACTGCAGCGAATGACGCCGGAAATGAAGCCGCAAGTGCTGCCGGTAACGCGGCAGGACTGCTAAATGTTGCGAAACGCACGCCACTTTCGGAACTATTTGAAAACAACGACTCGCGTTTGCTCTCAATTATGAGCGTTTTGAACGGCATTGCCGATGGTTTCAAGCCACTCGACGCCTATTTGGAACGCCGTGCAAGCGAACCGATTTTGATGCGAGGCGCCGAGCTCCTCGAATTTTTGCAGGATTGCCTCAAAAAACTCCAACTGTTCGGCATCCAGACGGAAATTCCAAAGAACCTTTTGAACATCGGAAAGCCGAAGCCCAAGATGCGCTTGCAAGGCAGCATGAGCTTTGGAGCATTTACTGCCGGCGACCTGCTCGACTTCGATTGGGAAATCGCCATCGGCGATGAAAACATTTCGGCAAAGGAATTCTTGGAACTTGCAGAGCAAGCGGACGGACTTTTAAAATACAAGTCCAGTTACGTGCAAATTACCGAACAGGATTTGCAATCCATCCGCGATAAAATTGAAGGCAAGTCCAGCGATTCCGCGAAAAACAGCAAAGACAAAAAGGTTGTTGAAAATGCCGCCGAGGGCGCTACTGGAGACGCCGCGACCTCCGCAGATGAAATCCTCGAAGAAGATTCCGTTCCAGAAATCACGCAGGCCAAGCTCGTGCAAGCTTGCTTCACCGGCGAATGCGACAACATCCCGGTCGAAATGGCGAGCGATTTCAAGCAACAGTTCGACGCCTGGCGTGCCGAAACAGAAATTCCGTTGCCAGAAAATTTGAACGCGACACTCCGCCCCTACCAAATGCGCGGCTACTCCTGGATGTACAAGAATCTGGAAATCGGATTCGGTTGCATTCTCGCCGATGACATGGGCCTTGGCAAGACGCTGCAAGTCATTACGTTCCTCCTCAAGATGAAACAAGAGGGCAAATTCGCGGAGAAAAAAGCCATCGTCGTGATGCCCGCCGGCCTCCTTTGCAACTGGCAAGTCGAAATCAAGAAGTTCGCGCCGGATCTCACGTTCTTCGCGTACCACGGCGGCCGCCGCAATCTGCAAAAATTCAACGCCGATGTTCTGCTCACGACATACGCTACATTCCGCAAGGACTTTGCCGAACTCGACAAGCACGAATGGCAAACGATTATCATCGACGAAGCACAAAACATCAAAAACGCCGATAGCGAACAGAGTAAATTGCTCCGCCGCATGCGCGCCCCCATGAAAATTGCGATGAGCGGCACCCCGGTTGAAAACCGCCTTATGGAATTCTGGACCATCATGGATTTTGCGAACCACGGGTTCTTCCCGAGCGCAAGCGAATTCCGAGAAAAGTTCGAAACGCCGATTCAAAAGAACGGCAACCAGATTGTTGCCGAAACATTCCGCAAAATCACAGCGCCGTTCATGCTGCGCCGCCTCAAGACCGACAAGAGCATCATCAGCGACTTGCCCGACAAAATCATCCAGGACGAATACGCCGAACTCACTCGCTCGCAAGCTGCCCTTTACCAAAAAACGCTCGAGCACTTTATGCAAGAGCTTGAGATGGAACAGGCCCTCAGCGAAAAGGCAAACGACGCCCACGCACTCTTCAAGCGCAAGGGAATCATCTTGCAGATGATTCTTGCCCTCAAGCAAATCTGCAACCACCCCGCCACATTCCTGAAAGGCCTCGCCGCAAAAAGCGCCGCAGACGCCTCGACACAAGACGCCGCAACAGTCCCTGCAGAAAGCGCGGATTCCCCGACCCCGCGTCATCCTGACGACCATCGGGAGGAAGACTACCTTAAAGGCGAGTGTCGCGACCAAGCAGGCTTGGGCATGACCGAACCCAAAGGGAGGGGCGAAGCCCCATCCAGTGAAGTCTTGGTCAACAATTCCACCGCAGCCGCGCCCAAAAAGTCTAACAAGCTCGAATCCGGCAAGATGCAAATGCTCCTGGACCTTCTCACCTCCATCCAAGAGCAAGGCGAAAAGACGCTCATCTTTACGCAATTTGCTGAAATGGGCCACCTGCTAAAATCCACCATCGAAAGCGAACTCGGCCTCCGCACACATTTCTATCATGGTGGTTGCACACAAACGCAGCGCTCCGAAATGATTCAGGATTTCCAAGAAAATCCGGACTGCAAAGTACTCATTCTCTCGCTCAAGGCGGGTGGCACCGGCCTTAACCTCGTTGCCGCCTCGCAAGTCATCCATTACGATTTGTGGTGGAACCCCGCCATCGAAGCGCAAGCCACCGACCGCGCCTTCCGTATCGGCCAAAAGCGCAACGTCCAAGTCCACCGCTTTATCACCAAAGGCACATTCGAAGAAAAAATCAATGCGCTCCTCGAAACCAAAAAAGCCATCGCCAACTTGACCGTGAACGCTGGCGAAACATGGCTCGCCGACATGGACGACAAGCAACTCGCCGAAGTATTCTGCCTGGACAACACAATTGTGTAGAAATTTAAATCGAAGCCTATATTATATTTAAATCCAAACAGTAAAAAGTTGAGGTAATATGCGGCGCAAGGACAGAGAAGTTTTAGGCGACGAAAACATCGCAAAGATTATCGAGCAATGCACAACTTGTCATGTCGCAATGACGGATGATGCAGACGCAAGCATGCCTTACGTGATTCCGCTGTCGTTCGGATATAATCTAAACAGCGGTGTTCTAGAGCTATATTTCCATTGTGCTCATGTCGGGAAAAAACTCGACTGCATCCGCAAAAATCCGAATGTCGCATTTAGCATGTGCGTCGAAAACCGCATCGAGATTCACGAAGAAGCCTATTGCAAAAGCGGTCGCTTTTACGCAAGCGTTGTCGGACAGGGCAAAGCAGAAATCGTTGAAGACATCGCTGAAAAATGCCGTGGACTCTCGCTCCTAATGGAACGGCAAGTAACCGGAGCGCCACAACATCCGAGTTCCGCGCAATGTCCGCATTCCACGCAATCCGCCACACCGCATAAATTCGAATTCACGCCCGAACAAGCCGCCACCGTGACCGTCTTCAAAATTACAAGCACCAACTTTACCGGAAAAGCAAAAAACGACAAAGCACAAAAATGCTAGAAAAAAGGCAACTTGTAAAGAATATTTACAAGTTGCTCATGATGGAAAACTCCCTACTCCGCCCAGTGATTTCCGTTGTAATTCTTGGCGGTATCGGCATCCATGCCAATCTGGCGTACCAAATCTTCGATGCTTGCGAATTTCTTTTCAGGGCGCAAGAAGGCTAGCAAGTCCAGCGCTAAGTGCTGGCCGTAAATGTCTTCGCTAAAGTCGAGCAGATACGCTTCGACCGCAAGGTTATGCGTTCCAGGCGTTGTCGGTTGCGTTCCGATGTTCACGACGGAGCGGTAAATGCGGCCGTCCGAGAGTCTTGCGCTTGCGACATACACGCCGCCTTTTGGCAAGAACTTGAACTGTTCCATCTGCACATTCGCCGTCGGGAATCCAATCGTATGACCAAGGCGTTTGCCAACCACAACCGTTCCTGATAAACGATACGGGCGTCCCAAATAAGTCTGCGCACGGTCCACATCGCCGTTCAAAAGAGCATTGCGCACAGCAGAAGAACTCACGCGTTCACCCTTGTGAAGCACCATCGAAAGCATCTGCGTCGAGAGTTCCGGGAACGCAGCGGTAATCGTCTCGTAATTGCCCTTGCCGCCAGCGCCAAAGCAATGGTCATGTCCAAAGAACATTGAAACAACTTCGCGCTTTTCAATCAGTTCCTTGCGAACAAACTCGTCAAACGGGAGTCTAGCCAATTCATGCGTGAACGGCAAAACCAGAAATTCAATGCCAAGGCTCTCGACGAACTCGCGTTTTTCTTCGGTCGTCGTGAGGAGCAACGGATCGCCCGGCCCACGCAAAACGTAATTGGAATGGGGTTCAAAGCTGATGACCGTCGGCTGCAAATGGTTCACTTCGGCTACCGCTTTCAATGTGCGGAAAAGCGCCTGGTGTCCCAAATGACATCCATCAAAATTACCCATTGTTACAGCGCGTTTCATTTAATCATCACCTTATCTGTCATTCCGGCCTTCGAGCCGGAATCTAATCATCCTCGCCCAAATAGAACTTGGGGCAAATGCGGCCCGGGTCATAAACGCCAAGCCCAATCACAGCGCCATCTTTATCGGCGGTAAAGACAAACTTTTCCGCCCCTGGCGTCGTGCTTAAATTTTCAACAGGAGTGCGCCACGGCACCCAATTTCCTAAACGTATCGCTTTCACCTGATCATCATTCAAGCGGACAACCGGGAAATCAAGCACCTGGTCCACTGGGAGCAAATATTCCGGCGTAAGAGCGTCCCCGCGAACAGCACGATCCACAGTCACATCACCAATGCGATGGCGGCGGATCATCGAGACGCAGCCGCACGTTCCAAGCGCACGGGCCAAATCACGACCGAGCGAACGGATGTACGTTCCCTTGCTGCAATTACATTCCAAGTCAAACGTGGCAAAGCATTTGCCAGTACAGCCTTCCGTTACCTTGCCCTCGTCCACAACTTTGAGCGATTCGATATGGATGCGACGGGGCTTGAGTTCCACATCACGGCCACGATTTGCCAAGTCGCTTGCGCGATGGCCATCGATTTTCACAGCACTGTAATTCGGCGGAACCTGGTCAATGTCGCCAATGAACTGCTGCAAAACCGCTTCGAGATCCGCACGCGTCACCGACAGACTCCTGTCATCCTGTTCGACCACTTCCCCGTCCCATTCTAGGGTGTCGGTTTCGTAGCCAAGATGGAGCCTGAACGTATAGCACTTGTCCTTTGCCTCAATGTAAGGCAAAAGGCGCGTTGCACGACCGGTGGCAGCAATGATAAGCCCGCTTGCACGCAAATCGAGCGTACCTGCATGGCCCACGCGTTTAGTACAAAAGACCCTTTTCAGAGGGAAAAGGGCCTTAAAAGATGTTTCACCTGCAATTTTGTCCAAGAGGACGAAGCC